>JAEEGJ010002188.1_pt1 | contig 123913 bp, 95 predicted proteins | sample 8958761 | NCBI WGS metagenome assembly JAEEGJ01 (sample SAMN16246546, study PRJNA631951) | gut metagenome | biome: gut microbiome; feature: rumen; material: RS-attached | host: Bos | place: Iran: Karaj | collected 2018-10
TGGCGGAGATGTGAAGGAAATAACCGTAGACTGGATAAGATAATTCTTTTTTGCGCAAAATAATCACTGTAGAACGGGGCTGAATATCAGCCTCGTTTTACTTTTTTCAAGACAATTTTATTTTGGTAACACATTGAACTTAATTATATTGAATATCGGTCATAAAAAATAATTTATTTACACTTTTGTTCGATTAAGGACACATCTGTCATTGAGAATATATATATTAATATTAAAATAGTGAACGTGTTTCCTTGGAGGTATATTATGAGACATCAAAAAGTGAAGATCCTGGCATTTTTCCTTGCAGTATTCATTGCCGTCGCATCGTTCCCGGCGCTTAAGTCTAATGCGGCCGGCGGCGAAATACCTAATTCCAATTTAACTTGGACTCTTGACGGTAACGGCAAACTGACAATTGATGGCACTGGTGCTATGCCTTATTGGTCCGCTGCAGCTAATGTTCCATGGAATAGTTCTAAAAGCAACATCAAAACTGTTGAGATCAAGAGCGGCGTTACTACTATTGGCCCCTACGCTTTCAGATCTCACAGTAACCTTACAAGCATTTCTATTCCCTCTACAGTAACTTCAATTGGTTCTTACTCTTTTCAGAATTGTAACAAATTAACAGCAATAATTATTCCTAATAGTGTTACATCTATCGGAAGCTATGCTTTTACTAGTTGTACAACTCTTAGTAGTTTATCGCTTTCCAGCAATCTTACTGAAATTGGAAATGACGCATTCAAGAGTTGTAAAGCGTTAACTTCTGTTTCAATTCCTAATGGTGTTACAACAATTAGTGCAAATGCTTTCAACGGTTGTGAATCTATGACTACTCTTAGTATTCCTAATTCTGTTACTACAATCGATGAATATGCGTTTTACAAGTGTTCAAAGCTTAATAGTGTAATATTACCCAGCAGTCTTATTACAATAGGCAAAGCAGCATTTGGCTATTGCTCTACTATTACCAGCATTACTGTTCCTAATGGTGTAAACACTATCGGTGTTGATGCATTTGCTTGTTGCACCAGTCTTACTGCTGTCACTCTTCCTGATAGTCTTTTACATATATATAATGGCGCTTTCCGCAACTGCTCAAATCTTTCTTCCATAAATATACCCAATGAACTTATGTTTATCGGAACCAATGCATTCGGTTACTGCTCTGCTCTTACAACTTTTTCTATTCCTGCTAGCATTACGACTTTCGGCTTTGATGCATTAGGAAATACAGGTGTTTCAAAAGTAACATATAAGGGAACCCGTTCTCAATGGCTGAATATCGACACTTTATATGATCCTGAATTAAACTGGGATATGGATAAAGAGATGGCAAAATATAATATCGAAGTCATCTTTTCAAATGGTACCAACGAACTCACTATTACCTCAAATCCGTCTAATGTCACCGGCAAAGTCGGAAACACTGCTACATTCTCTGTCAGAGCAACAGGTGACGGCCTTACTTATCAATGGAATGAATTTGTAGACGGAGAATGGGTGGCATGCACCTATACCGGCAGTACTACTGCCAATTTGAAAGTCCCGATCACCTGCAATAAAGACGGTCGAAGATACGACTGTACGGTAACTGACACATATGGTCTTTCTAAAACATCCAACAGCGCAACACTTACGATCGATCGTACAAATCTCATGATCAACAGCGCACCTGTTAACTTTACAGGTCTGGTAGGTGAGACAGCTGTATTTGTTGTCGGTGCTCAGGGCGATGAACTGGTATATCAGTGGCAGGTATTCAAGGATGGCGAATGGACAAACTGCTCCATTAATGATGGTGCCAAGACTGCCGCTTTGTCATTTGAGATCAAGGCTACGGCTAACGGCAACAGATATCAGTGCATAATTACTGACGGTTACGGCAATTCCGTAACAACCAAAGAAGTCGTTCTCACTATTAAGACTCCGCTTAACATCACATCTCAGCCTTCAAATGCTTCCGGCTTTGCAGGCGAGACAGCTACATATACAATCGCTGCAAGAGGTGACAACCTCTCATATCAGTGGCAGGTCTTCAAGGACGGTGCGTGGACAAACTGCTCCATGAACGATGGCGCTAAGACCGCAACACTGTCTTTCGAGATCAAGGCAACATTAAACGGCAATAAGTATCATTGCATTATCACAGACGGATATGGTGACTCAGTAACATCCAATGAAGTAACCCTTACTGTTAAGACACCTGTATCTATCACTTCACAGCCTTCTAACGTTTCCGGCTTTGCAGGTGAGACAGCTACATTCACGGTAGGAACAGTAGGCGACAACCTCACATATCAGTGGCAGGTATTCAAGGATGGTGCGTGGACAAACGCTTCCATGAACGACGGCGCGAAAACCGCTACATTGTCTTTTGAGATCAAGGCAAATGCAAACGGCAACAAGTATCACTGCATTATCAATGACGGCTACGGCAATACGGTTACAACCTCCGAAGTCACACTTACAGTAAAGACCGCTGCAGGTATTTCCACACAGCCTTCAAACTGCTCCGGATTCGTAGGCGACATCGCTACATTCACCATTGTTGCAGCAGGCGATAACCTCTCTTACCAGTGGCAGGTTTTCAAGGACGGTGCGTGGACAAACTGCTCCATGAATGACGGTGCTAAGACTGCTACGCTTTCTTTCGAGATCAAGGCAACTGCAAACGGAAATAAGTATCACTGCGTCATTACTGACGGATACGGCAACTCCGTAACATCCTCCGAAGTTACTCTTACAGCTAAGACCCATCTTGCTATTACTTCCGAGCCCGGTGACTTCTCCGGACGCGTAGGAAGCACAGCAACATTTACTGTAGGCGCTGTAGGTGACGGTCTGACATATCAGTGGCAGGTATTAAAGGATGGCGAGTGGACTAACTGCTCCATGAACGACGGCGCTAAGACAGCTACTTTGACTTTCGAGATCAAGGCAACCGCTAACGGCAACAAGTATCACTGCATCGTAACGGACTCCAGAGAGAACTCACTTACAACAAAGGAAGTTACTCTTACTGCAATCCTTCCTATCACGATCACAAATCAGCCTGTTAATTTCTCAGGACAGGCAGGAGACACAGCAGTATTCAGCGTTACAGCTAACGGCAACAGCCTCAAGTATCAGTGGCAGACATTTAAGAGCGGAGCATGGGCTAACTGCTCCAACAATGACGGTGCCAGAACCAACACACTGACACTCGAAGCTAAGAGTTCACGTAACGGCACTATCTATCGTTGCGTTATCACAGACGCTGACAATAATACGGTTAACACCAACGAAGTCACAATGACAGTTATTACTCCTCTTGCGATCACGACACAGCCTTCTAACTTCAAAGGTGTGATCGGTGATACAGCTGTATTTACTGTTAAGGCTACAGGTGATGATCTTAAGTATCAGTGGCAGGTATATAAGTCCGGTGCCTGGTCTAACTGCTCCGTAAACGATGGCGCTAAGACAAACAAGCTCTCGCTCGAGGTTAAGGATTCACGTAACGGAACAAAGTACCGCTGCACTATCACTGATGTAAGAAAGAATACAGTTACAACAAATGAAGTTACACTTACTGTTGATATCCCGCTCGAGATCTTAGTACAGCCTGTTGATTACTCAGGCGCAGAAAACTCAACAGCAGTATTCACAGTTTCTGCACAGGGCGTAGGTCTCAAGTATCAGTGGCAGGTATATAAGTCCGGTGCCTGGTCAAACTGCTCTGTAAATGACGGCGCAAAGACAAAAACGCTTTCACTTGAGGCTAAGGCTTCACGTCACGGAACAAAGTATCGCTGTGTAATTACTGACGCAAACAAAGAGTCAGTCAAGACTAATACAGTTACTCTGTCAGTCTTAATACCTCTCGAGATCGTAACTCAGCCTGTTAACTATTCCGGTGCCGAGGGCTCCAACGCAGTATTCACAGTTAAGGCTAACGGTGTAGGCCTCAAGTATCAGTGGCAGGTCTACAAGTCCGGCGCATGGACAAACTGCTCAGTAAACGACGGCGCTAAGACAAACAAGCTCACTCTTGAGGCTAAAGCTTCAAGAAGCGGAACAAAGTATCGCTGCGTTGTCACTGATGCAAACGGTGAAAACGTTAAGACCAATACAGTTATTCTGACTGTTGAGATCCCGCTTGAGATCGTTTCACTGTCTGATAACTTCACAGGCAACGAAGGCGAGACGGCAACATATTCCATTGAAGCCAAAGGTATCGGTCTCAAGTATCAGTGGCAGGTATTCAAGAATGGCGAATGGACCAACTGTTCTATAAACGATGGCGCTAAGACCGCTACATTGTCCTTCACGATCAAGGCATCCCAGAACGGCAACAAGTATCACTGCATCGTTACAGATTCCACAGGAGCTTCCGTAACATCAAGGGAAGTTTACCTTAAGGTTATCGGCACTTTCGCAAATCAGATCGATATCGGTAATACACCGCTTGCTCCTAACCAGGTTGTAGTAGAACCTGCAAATGCAGTTGAAACTGTAGAACCGGCAGAAGCTGCTGATGCTGTTGATACAGCAGAAACAATTACTGAATCGGTTGAGGAACCGGCAGCTGAAGTTACTGAACCTGTCGAAGCCGAATCCGACATCGTAGAAGAAGTATCGTAATATCTTCTAAATCTGTTATTCTGACGGGGCCGTAATAAAATACGGCCTCGTTTTTGATAGGGAATGCCCCAGGCAAATCATTTCGCCTTTTTTATTATTTAATATATAATATGTTGATGAATCGGCTTGGCACATCGCAAATCATCTGTGCTGACCGGGAATGGAAGTTATGTTAGTAGAAGGCGCTGACCTTATACATCTTAGGGAAAAACTGCTTGAACTGTTAAAAGAGGTAGACAGGATATGCCGCAAAAACGGCATCGAGTATACCTTGGAAGGCGGCACTTTGCTTGGCTCTATCCGCCATGGCGGCTTTATTCCGTGGGATGACGACGCTGATGTCATCTTCATGCGCGATGAGTACAAGAAGTTCTACGAAGCATGCAAAACCGACCTTGATCCCAAATACTTTTTACAGGAATTCCGTACCGATCCTGAATATCACTGGGGTTATTCCAAACTCAGGATAAACGGTACAAAGTTTATCCAGGAAAAGCAGGAAGATCTCAAATTCCATAAGGGAATCTTTATTGATGTCTTTATCTATGACGGCGTTCCGGATCATTTCCCGATGAGGCAGATACACTTTTTCGAGTGCTTCCTGATAAGAAAGTGCCAGTATTCGATAGTAGGGAGGAAGTACGCGCCCAACGCATTCCTGCGCGGAGTGTATTCGCTGCTCAACCGCATCCCTAAGAAGACCGTATTTAATTGGATGAACAGGATCGCCGAGAGGAACAACAACAGCAAGAAGAAGCACTATCTTTCGCGCCACATGACGTTTCCTTATCGCACCAAGCAATCCAAATACGGTTTGCCGACTCATTGCTTCGACGAATACATTGACGTAAAATTTGAAGATACTACATTGCGCATCCTCAAGGGTTACGATGAGTACATGAGGTTAAAATTCGGCGATTACATGACTCTGCCGCCTGTCGAAAAGCGCGTCGGAGTCTTGCATGTAGTAGAACTTGATTTTGGTGAGGACTGATATGAAGCGAATATCCGTTCTCGGCGCCGGCACCTGGGGCATAGCTTTGGCCCGCATGCTTTGCAATATCGGACATACTGTCACAGTCTGGTCCGCATTGCCCGCCGAGATAGAAGAATTAACACGTACGAGGCAGCATAAGAACCTGCCTTATATGGATATTCCCGATGAATTGATGTTTACGGATGATGTTAGTGCCGCTTGTAATGGCGCTGATATTTTGCTTTTTGCAGTTCCTTCAGTATTTGTGCGCTCCACAGTGCGCACAGCTTTGCCTCATATTACTGAATCACAGGTAATCGTTGACGTCGCTAAGGGTATCGAGCCTGATACTCTGATGACCATGTCTGAGATAATCACAGATGAGCTTGGCAAGGCGGGGAAGAAGAACTCAGTAGTTGCATTGTCCGGACCTACCCACGCTGAGGAAGTCGCGAAAGACATGCCTACAACGATCGTTGCGGCTCACGCTGATATCGAAGTAGCTGAATTTATTCAGGATGTTTTTGCTAATCCTGTTTTGCGTGTATATACGAACACCGATATTAAGGGCGTTGAGATCTGCGGCGCTTTGAAAAACATTATCGCGCTGGCTTCCGGTATCTCTGCAGGCCTGGGTTATGGCGATAACGCACGTGCTGCACTGATCACTAGAGGACTTGCCGAGATCGAGAGACTCGGTCTTAAGATGGGATGCCTGTCTGATACTTTCAGCGGCCTGGCCGGTGTCGGAGACCTTATCGTTACTGCAATGAGCGTGCATTCACGCAACAACAAGTGCGGATATCTTATCGGTCAGGGTTATACGACTGCCGATGCCGTAAAGCAGGTCGGAATGGTCGTAGAAGGCATAAATGCGCTGCCTGCCGCCATTAAACTTGCTGCTCAATATGATGTCGAACTGCCGATAATCACGGCGGTTGACCAGATAATAAACCACAATGCATCAGCTGTTGAAATAGCTATGAATCTTATGGGCCGCGACGGCACAACCGAGCTGTCCAAGCCTATTCTTGACATAAATTATGAGACTGCAGTAATCAAAAACGCTTCATTACGAATTCAAGGAGATCAAAGCATGAAACGCGTAATCACCTATGGAACATTCGACCTTCTCCATTACGGACATATCAATCTGCTCAGGCGCGCAAAGGCATTGGGCGACTATCTCATCGTTGTAATCAGCTCTGATGAGTTTAACTGGACTGAAAAGCACAAGAAGTGCTATTTCACATATGAGCAGCGCAAGGCTCTGGTCGAGTCCATCCGTTATGTAGACCTGGTAATCCCGGAAAACAGCTGGACACAGAAGCGTTCAGACATGCATGAATACCACGTCGATACTTTCGTCATGGGCGACGACTGGAAGGGCAAGTTTGACTTCCTTAAGGATGAGGGAGTAGAGGTAGTTTATCTGCCTAGAACACCTGAGATCAGCAGCTCAAAGATGAAGAAAGACCTTTACGACGCTAATTCCGTAGACGGTGAGAGCAAGACAAGCCACGAAGATATCAATACTGATCCTGAGGCATGAGCCGGCTTGAATAAATGATTATTTATGAGCGTCCGTGATGAGCGGGCGCTTTTAATTTACGGGCGAAAAGAACATGTTCGGACAAAAAAGAACATATATTCGGTCGAGAGGTGATTCAAAAATAACAGCGGAGAAGCATAATTTAATGAGGGGTAAATTCAGTTGTTTTGCAGGATGATTGTCGTAAATTTTGCAGGCATTTCAGAGATCCTTGTCGCAATTTGAATCTTTTGTATTAAAGCTTTAGTGAAAATTTGCTGGAAACCGATCGGTTTTTGTCGGTGCGAAATTGGCGAACGATTATGGAGATTAGCAAATGATCATGGATAATCGCAGACAAATGATTCAATTGATTAATAAGAATTAATAACAAAGAATTATAAGAATATACGAATATACGAATAAAAAAATACGAATACAAAAATCACAAATTGAATCAGCGTGAATTATCAGATAGATGAAACGAATACACACGGATAGATTGATATACCGGGCGCTGGCCAAAAAGCGGTCTGATAATAATATATAAATCAATCATATTCCCATTATCTTTATAAAAACCTCTTCTCAATTCATCAAAATATTAATTATACCGAATTGGATATTAAGAGAAATGGGTCTAACGCAGAAATCTATGATGAATTGGGATCAGGTGTAAACGATCTCCGTCCTGCCCTTCGATCTGATATAGATCGAGAATGCGATACGGATAATTACCAAGACAAGAACGATTCCGATGAGATCGATGAGTACATCCATGATGGAACCGTCGCGGCCAATTACAAAGAGCTGATGATATTCGTCGAAGATCGCATTAAGGACGGTGAACCACAGCGTAAAGATGATATTCATCTCGTTATCGGATCTGAGAAGCTTAACAGGGCTTTCAGCATAGGATGTCTTGCTGGAGATCTTGTTGGTCGATGAAAGAGCCAGGTATGACAAGAGCGTCAGAAGAGCATACTCAGCGGAGTGCCCTACCATTCTTAATATGCTGTCATCCTGAATATTGGTGCTGAACAGCTCGTTAATATATTCCAACAGAGTTTTTGAGAACTCTGAAGATTCTTCAGCTGTATCAGATGATAACTGGAAAATAACGACTATCCAGGAAACAGTCAGGATCCAGAAAACAATAGCTAAGAAGACATATCTTGCCGATATCTCCTTTTCGCGCTTCTGTTCTCTGAGTCTGTCGATCATCCTATTCCCTGCCGTTATTAGTTTTATTTATTATATAACAACTTTATCAATCTTGATATTTCTTGGCATTCTTCATGGCGCGGTCGATGTCTCTATTGGCTTCTTTCCTGGCCATTACATCGCGCTTGTCGTAGTCTTTCTTACCTCTGGCAAGACCGATCTCGAACTTGACTTTACTGTCTTTGAAATAGCATTTTGTGGGCACGAGAGTAAGGCCGTCCTGCTTAACAGTTGAATACAGACGGATGATCTCCCTCTTATGCATCAGGAGCTTTCTGGTCCTCTCAGGATCAAGATTGAACCTGTTGCCGTTCTCGTAAGGGCTGATATGAACGCCGATGAGCCACATCTCCCCGTCTTTTACCTGGACATATGAGTCCTTAAGATTGATCCTGCCGGCGCGGAGGCTCTTGACCTCGGTTCCGGATAAAGCCACGCCCGCTTCAAACCTCTCTTCGATGAAGTAATCGTGATAGGCTTTGCGGTTTTCTGCTATGATTTTGATTCCTTTTTTGATTGCCATAATCGTATATTTTATAGATTAGTTGTCTTTTTGCAAATCTGATGTTTAATAAATCTCTAAAATCGAACTGCCAGTTCGAAATTAGGAGTTTTACATCTGTAACGAAGGATAAGCATTCAGATCCAATGTATCGCGTTTGCCGTTAATGTACTCATAGTAACCGCAGGATGCGATCATGGCGGCGTTATCGGTACAATATTTGAGCTCGGGATAATAGAGCTTGATCCCCTTCTTTTTAGCCGCCTTGTCGAAAGCTGCTCTTAAGAAAGAGTTAGCGGAAACGCCGCCTGCAAGGCAGAGCTTCTTGATTCCTGTCTGATCTGCTGCCGTGAGCGTGTTCTTAAGGAGAGCGTCTGCGATTGCCTGCTGGTAAGAAGCAGCGAAATCTTTAAGATCGATCTCTTCACCCTTCTGTTTTAAGCCGTTTAAGAGGTTCAAAGCAGAGGTTTTGAGGCCTGAGAACGAGAAATCCAGGGTGTCTGCCATATGAGTCTTAGAGAAGACATACTTGGTAACATCGCCTCCCTGCCCTGCTTTATCCATCTTGGGGCCGCCCGGATAGCCGAGGCCTACAACGCGCGCGATCTTATCGATCGCTTCGCCTGCAGCATCATCTCTGGTGCGTCCGAGAACTGTCATGTCAGTATAATCGTCAACGCGGACGATCATGGAATTACCACCGCTTACGCATAGGCAAATGAACGGCGGCTCCAATTCCTCAAAGCAGAGATAATTGGCAGCGATATGTCCCTTCAGATGATTAACGCCGACCAGCGGTTTGCCTGACACTTCGCAGAGACCTTTCGCGCACGAGAGGCCGACAAGCAAAGCGCCTACAAGGCCGGGGCCGTAAGTTACCGCTATGGCATCAATATCGTTAAGAGTAACGCCCGCGTCAGATAAGGCCTTCTCTACTGTCGGATGTACTGCATCTATATGCATTCTCGAAGCGAGCTCAGGCACTACGCCGCCATACTGCTCATGGAAATCAGCCTGGGATGCGATGCAGTTGCTTAAGATAACGCGTCCGTTCTTTACGACAGACGCTGCAGTCTCATCGCATGAACTCTCTATGCCAAGGATAAGTATGTCTTTTTCCATATTCATATCAGTTATCGACGAGATAGTAGTTATCGAGGAATTCTTTGATGGTATCGATGTACAAGTTCTTGTTGATGGAATACTCCTCCAAGTAACCTGCGCCCGCTACCATTACGCTCTTAGTGATACTTGAATTGAGCCTGTTGCGCTCCGTTATGATCTGGTCGATCTTATCAGCACCAATGAAGGTGTCGTGGCCGCCGTAGATGATGAGCACCGGGAAAGGAAGCCTTGCGATCTCGGCAGCAAGACTGATATTGTCAGCACCGGAAGATACCCTGATCGCATAAGGAACAGAGTACTGCGTGATGAAGCCCAAAGGCTCGCTCTGGACTACCTCAGGCTTGATGTAGTCATCTGATTCTTTGGCGGGAGAATCAAGTATCATGCCGATTACGTAGGACTTATCAAATCCGAGGTTGCGGATCTCCGTGCTGTATTGCAGGAGCGCCGCATCACTTGCGCCTTCAGGCGGCAAGTTGCTGTATGCAAGAAGCGATGATGTGCACCCTGTACCTATGCCGTACAATATTACGTCTGTTGTGACAGAGATCTGCTTAACGATGCCGATGGCGCCAAGGACGTCCTGCCATTCAAGATAGCCGTAAGTACAGATATCACCGCCTGACGTACCGGAGTTTCTCTGGTCAAACATAAAGACGTTGTAACCGTTTTCGAGCCAGACCTCGATCATATCGATCATTTCGACGCCGAACGGAAGTCTGTTAGAGCCTGCATCGTGGACAACGATTATGGTTGAGATAGGATTCTTGGTCTTGAAAAACCAGCCCTGCAGAGATGTCTGGCCATCAGCCGACTGAAAGCTCGTCGTGCTGTACGAAGGAAGGATGTTCGAAGGAACGTTCGATACCTCGTAGCCCTTGATATTCATAAGTCTGTTGGACGAGAAAACCGTAAGCGCGATAAACGAGATAATGAGGATAGCGATGACGCTCAAAACAAGCGCAAGCCTCATGATAAAAGGACTTCTGCGCCTGTTGCCGCCGCTGGTGAAACTGACAAAACCGCTTCTCATTATTTCTTCCTGTCTCCCCTGTAAAATAACCCGACAATTCTAACACCCATGTCAGGTTATTTCTATCTTAATTCACGCCGCTCGAACCAAATCCTCCGCCTCTGTCTTCACCGATCGCCTTAACGTTATCAGTCTCAACAAACTTGCAGTATTCGACTTTCGCAACGACCATCTGAGCGATGCGGTCACCCTTGCGGATCTTGTATGTGCCATGAACACATCCCTTCTGATCAAGAGTCAGGATGTCATTAACGCCTTCTTCTACCATAAACGAATCGTTATAAACGATAACATTAACTTCGTCTCTGTAACCGCAGTCGATCGTTCCGGGAGCATTAGGTATCCTTAACGGAGTCTTGAGAGAAACGCCGCTCCTGGGCCTGATCTGGACTTCGTAACCGTAAGGGATAGCAAGCTTGATGCCTACGGGTACCAGAGCTGATTTACCGGGCTCGATTATTACTTCTTCTGCTGCATAAAGATCCATGCCCGCATCGCCGTCATGGGCATAAGCCGGCAATCTGGCATCTTCCCTGCACTTCTCGATAAAGATCTCAGTCATTGTCTGAACCTCCCGGTAAAATCGTATAGTTGCAAATAACATCAAATCCCAATTCGGCTATGGCATCAGCATAGTCCTGATCCATAAGGTTCTTGGGCCTTCCGTAGATAGCACAAGAACAATCAACAGGATGAGGGATTACCTTAAGCATTGTATCTTCCCTGTCCTTCTTAGGCTTCATGTCGAAAACAGCCTGACTACTGCAAAAGCCGCAAGGCCTCTGGTTCCTTCCCGCAGCACAGAAATCCGACTGCATCCAAGGAATAAGACCATCTGAATGAATAATAATCTTCGGCTGTTTTTCTTCGATATTGAAAGTATCTTTAAGTGTTCGGAGATTATCAATGAAATTGTCCGCAGATACTTCATATGAAGGCATTACAGCATCAGCATAAGAGAAAGCTTCAGCAAGAGATTTTGCACTGTATATGTTTGATCCTGCAGAAGCGAAATGCTCAAGACCGCCCTTTAAGAATTTTCGGTCCGTGAAAAGCCTTGAAGACATTACAGCCTTAAAGCCTGAGTCCAGATCATTCTTAAGATCATTGATCACTTTATCGATCACCTTATTGAGCTTATCGTGATGGAAATCAGGCAGCATAAGAACAAGCTCGGCGCCCTGATCTTTTATGAACTCTGTTATGGTCTGATAAAGTCCCGGATCTGCAAGATCATAGATGCTGAAAGCATAAAGATCTGCGCCTTCTTCCAGGAGTTCTTCATTGTGCCTTAAGACCGGATATGTATACATATTCTTGATCTCACCCGTTCTCTCAGTCTCATTTCCGAAGAACTCAGAGTCTTCCACAAAGTCAGTGCCGTAGCTTCTCTTGAAGGAATTGACCACGCTGACTTCAAGATTTAAGAGCAGTTCGCGTCTTAATGAATTGATTATGCTGACGGGGCAATAATATGTATCAACACCCTCATAAACAACGGATTCGGTTTTAAAAGGCGTATCCAGGGTCTTGCCCAGCTGCTCTGTGATCCTTGCCTTATCGAGCTCTCTTCCCTCGTAATCTGAAGGGATATCAACGCTTGCTTCAGAAGAAATATCGATAGCGATACCGCTGGTTACAACAGCCTTCGCGCTTATCTCAGAGCCGCTGTTATTGAGCGTGATCTTTACAGGGGTTCTTCTTAAATCCTGCTTAGCTATAACAAGCTCGTGATTCATGAGGAATACTTCATATCCGGGCTTTAACTTCTTGATCATGTCCGGATGAAGCCCCTTTATATCCATGCCGGTAAGGCCCTGATTGGTCTTGCCTACAGGGAAAGAACATAACTCTTTTGAATTGTCCCTGATGGACAGAAAATCGCCCTTATCAGGCTCTATGGCGCCTGTCTTGATACCGACAGTAACCGAACCTGCCTTAGCGTCCAGACGGCTTATACGGCCGATCCTGACGCCGTATTTGCCGGGATACTCACCCGATAAGATATGGTCATCTTTACTGCCGCTCAAATACTGTGATGTAAAAGAACCGCCGCGGTTAAAGTTGACCAGAAGTTCAGCCTTGATCTCCTTAATGAGATCGTTATTAAGATCACCTTCGTAGAAGGCATCGATCATGCGTCTGTAGCAGTAAACTGCGGATCTTACATAGTTCGAATCGCGCATGCGGCCTTCGATCTTGAGACTCTTAACGCCGCTTTTAATAAGCCTTGCAAGGTAATCAGTGACATCTCTGTCCTTAGGTGAAATGAGATGTCCTTCCCTGAGCCTTAAGCCGTCATTATAGAGGGAATACTCTTCCCTGCACGGCTGGGCACATGTTCCTCTGTTGCCTGATCTCGTGCCGCTCCTGTTCATCGCGGAGAAAAGGCAGAGGCCCGAAGCGCAGATACATACTGCGCCGTGTGCAAACACTTCAGTCTCAAGTCCGTACTTCTCAGCTACTCTGGTGCGGTTTGCGATCTCATCGCAGGATAATTCTCTCGGAAGCACCACGCGGTTAACGCCAAGCTCAGAGAGCTTTTTAAACTCATCAGCCGAATAAACATTCATCTGCGTGCTGCAGTTGATAATTACATCCGGGAAATCAGAAGCAAGCTTTGTGAGCACGGCGAGATCCTGGACGATAAGTCCGTCAACGCCAATATTTACCGCTTCTGCGACCGTGGGATAGAAAACTTCGAATTCGTTGTCACTCATCAGCGTATTAACTGCGAGGAAAACTTTCGAAGACCTGGCATGCGCATAGTTCACGCCTTCTTCTAATTCATCAAGCGTGAAATTATCTGCCGATGCTCTTGCCGAGAACTCTTTAAGTCCTAAATAAACACTGTCTGCTCCACTGTCGATGGCAGTCTTAAGGATCTCAAGATTGCCCGCGGGAGCTAATAACTCAATCCGATTTTTTATCATCTGTCTTCTTTAAATGATCGAACAAACCCGAACTGACTTTGCTGGCAAGCTCTTCCATAGGTGTGGGCGGTACGTCAGCTTTATTCTTATCAGCGGCCTTCTCTGCCTTCATCTTGTAGTAAGCAAGTTCTGTCTTAAGCGCGTTATTCTCCGTTCTCAAAGTGATGAGTCTGTCGCATGCCTCGAAAAGTGACATAACGGCTGTCTTATTCGTAGCAATATACGGGTTGTTCTTCTTTGTCTCTTTATAGATCTCGTCAGCTAATTCGCCGACCTTCATGATGCGGTCATAACCTGCGTCACCGCTTCTTACCAGATACTGTACTCCGCCGATGGTTACCTGCGCGCTCTCCATCTTCGGCTCTGTATCAGCAGGCTTATTGCGCGCGTTGATCTTATCTTCTAATGTGATTATCTTCTTCTCGGTAACGGTCTTAGCTTTGATCTCGCCCTTGTAGAGCTGCTTATACTCAACAATAGCAGGAGCATCCTTCTTACCCTTACGCTTGTAAGAGCCGTCAGAATACTTGCCGAGCAAGCTGGAATTAGATTTTCTCATACTAAGACCTCCCCATATTAGAAGATACTAAATTATAACACTATTGTTTTGAATAACTGCGAAAACATTTCAGGCGCAAGTTCTTCAGCCCTTGTGTTTTCGCTGATTCCACAAGCTCTGAAAGTTTCATCAATTGCTTCTGCCGATGCAATCGATGACAGATTCTTCTTAAGCATCTTCCTGCGCATAGCAAAACATGTGTTAAGGAACTTAACGAACTCAGGGCTTAATACTTCCGCAGAGTCCTTCCTGGTAAAGCTTATAACCGCAGACGTTGTATTAGGCTGCGGAACAAAAGCCGTATGAGGCACTTTGAACTCATACTTATACTCACCATAAAGACTTCCGAGGATCGCCAAGGGACCGTACTGCTTGGTGTTAGGACCGCAATCGATCCTGGCAACAGCATCGTCTTCCACCATGAATACCATCTTGCGAGCATCAGAATACTCGCCGTAAAGCTTCTTCATGATGTCAGTCATTATGTAATACGGGATATTACTTACAACGACATCGATGTTGATGTTAGAGGGCCGTTCGAACTTAAGAAAATCCTGATGGAAGATAGTCGCATTAGTGATGCGTTCCTTCAACCGCTCAGCAAGGCCCTTATCGATCTCGACGCAGGCCAGGTGATCACTCATCAAAGACAACGGGAAAGATAAGCTTCCCAGGCCGGGGCCTACCTCGATCACCATGTCTTCCCTCTTAAGTTCGCAAAGGTCGACAATGCTCTGGATGATATTTTCATCACAAAGGAAATTCTGCCCGTATTTACTTAGGGGCAGAATTCCTTCTGATTGCAAAATGTCTTTAATGGTCTCTCTGTTCATTACATGAAGTAAGCTACACCTGATTCAAAGATCTTCTGGTACTTGTTGCCGGGGATGTTCTTGGTAAGGTCTGACTCATATCTTTCTGTATGGCCCATCTTACCGAGTACACGGCCGTCGGGTGACAGGATACCTTCGATAGCGCAGATGGATCCGTTTGCGTTGAAGTCTGTATCAGCCGCATAGTTGCCGTCAAGATCAACGTAGCAAGTAGCGATCTGGCCGTTTGCAGCGAGCTTTCTTACGAACTCTTCTGATGCTACGAACTTACCTTCACCGTGTGAGAGCGGGATATCATAGATCTCGCCGGGTGTTGTAAGTGAGAGCCAGGGGCTCTTGTTTGTCATGATCTTGGTTCTTGCGTACTTGTTCTGGTGTCTGCCGATATTGTTGAAAGTGAGCGTCGGGCTGTCAGCAGTCATGTCGCAGATCTTTCCGAAAGGTACGAGGCCAAGCTTGATCAAAGCCTGGAAACCGTTGCAGATACCTAATGCAAGACCGTCTCTGTTATCGAGGAGATCGGAGATAGCATCAGCGATACCGCTGTTCCTTAATGAAGCTGTGATGAACTTACCTGAACCCTCAGGCTCGTCACCTGCAGAGAATCCGCCGGGGATCATCATGATGTTTGCTTCACGGATCTTAGCTGCTAACTCAGCGAATGACTCGTTGATATCATTCTGGTTTCTGTTGCGGATGACGAATACTTCAGCATCAGCACCTGCTCTCTCGAAAGCTCTTGCGGAATCGATCTCGCAGTTGTTGCCCGGGAATACGGGGATTATGACCTTCGGCTTAGCGCCCTTGAGAACTCCGGGAGCAGCCTTCTTAGGCTCGCCTGCTGTATATACTTCGATCTCGAAAGGCATATCAGCTGGCTTTGCAACTGTAGGGAAAATCCTTTCGAGCTTTCCTTCAAATGCTTCTACTGCATCCTTGCCGGAAAGCGTAGCACCCGCATAAGTGAAGTCGCCTGTGTCATTTGTAGTACCGAGGAACTTGCCGCCTGCCATCTCTACCTTATCAACGGCATTTCCGTCAGAAGGAATAGCTACGATGATTGAAGCCATTGTCTTAGAGAAAAGATCAGCCTCAGTAAGCTTATCGGAGAAATCGAAGCCGAGCTTGTTACCGAAGCACATCTGTGCAACTCTTGCTGCAACGCCTGCGCTCTTAACTACTGCAGCATTCTTGATCTCGCCTCTGTCCAAAAGCTCCTTAACAGCCTTGAATACACGGAGAACGTGATCCTTCTTGTACGAACCCTTGCCGTCTCTTGCGCACTTGATGAGATAGAGCTTCTGGCCCTTGCCTGTAAGTGTTGCAGTGATTACCTTGTCGCTTGTGGACATGCCGACGGCAAAGCTTACGAGCGTCGGAGGCACGTGGATATCATTGAATGTACCGGACATCGAGTCCTTACCGCCGATAGCTGCTGTACCGTAATCGAGCTGTGCCTTGTAAGCACCGAGGAGAGCTGCAAGAGGCTTGCCCCATGATTCATTGCTTCCCATTCTCTCGAAATATTCCTGGAATGTAAGTCTTGCCTTTGAAGGATCAACACCCATTGCAAGGAGCTTTAAGAGTGACTCAACTACTGAATGGTAAGCGCCTGCGTAGGGATTCCATTCCATGTAGTAAGGATCAAAACCGTATGTCATTACCGAGCAGTCATGTGTTGTGCCGTGATCGAGCGGGATCTTTGCAGCCATGCCTTCCTCAGGCGAATTCTGCATCTTACCGCCGTAAGGCCATACGACAGTAGCAGCACCGATTGATGAGTCGAATCTCTGGATAAGACCTTTGCGGGATGCGCCTTCAAGAGAATTAAGAACGCCCTTAAGGCTGTCAGCAAAGCTTCCTTCAACATAACCGTTTGCAGGTGTGTCAAGGAAGTCGCCTGTGCCCTGAGGTACGACATCAGCTTCAGCGTACTGGGTAGCGCCGTTCGTATCGATGAAGGATCTGGGAAGGTCAACGATAGTATTGCCGTTCCAAACCATCTTCATGATGGGCTCTTCTGTTACTTCAGCAACAACAGTTGCTTCGAGATTTTCCTTTGCAGCTGCTGCCATGAACTTATCGAGATCAGCGGGATGAACTACAACAGCCATTCTCTCCTGTGACTCGGAGATCGCGATCTCTGTACCGTCAAGACCGTCATACTTCTTCGGAACTGCATCGAGATTGATCTTAAGACCGGCAGCAAGCTCACCGATAGCAACGGAAACACCGCCTGCACCGAAGTCATTACATCTGATGATGAGTCTTGTGACTTCAGGATCTCTGAAAAGTCTCTGGAGCTTTCTTTCTGTCGGAGGATTACCCTTCTGGACTTCGGATCCGCATGTTACGACAGACTGCGTATCGTGAGCCTTGGACGAACCTGTAGCACCGCCGATACCGTCACGGCCCGTTCTTCCGCCCAAGAGGACAACGATGTCGCCTGCCTGAGGTCTTTCTCTTACGATATTTGAAGCAGGAGCAGCACCTACAACGGCACCGATCTCCATTCTCTTTGCGATATAACCGGGATGATAGATCTCATCAACAAGTCCTGTAGCAAGACCGATCTGGTTGCCGTATGAAGAATATCCTGCAGCTGCTGTGCGGCAGAGCTTCTTCTGAGAGAGCTTGCCCTTAAGTGTAAGCTCTACAGGTACTGTAGGATCGCCTGCGCCTGTAACACGCATAGCCTGGTATACATAAGATCTTCCGGAGAGCGGGTCTCTGATAGCACCGCCCAAGCATGTAGCAGCACCGCCGAAAGGCTCGATCTCTGTAGGATGGTTGTGTGTCTCGTTCTTGAACATGAAGATATAATCTTCGGGCTTGCCGTCTACTTCGATCCTTATCTTGATGGAGCATGCGTTGATCTCTTCGGACTCATCTAAGTCAGCGAGCTTGCCGTCTTTCTTGAGCTTCTTGCCTGCGATCGTACCGATATCCATGAGGCAGATGGGCTTCTGTGAAATGCGCTCACCGTAAACATCTTCTCTTGTTGCGAGATAATCCTTGTATGTTTCCTTGATCTCAGCTGTGAGCTCGTCATCACCTTCAAACTTGATATCTGTAAGGTTCGTAAGGAATGTAGTGTGACGGCAGTGGTCAGACCAGTATGTATCGAGAACTCTGATCTCAGTAACTGTAGGTACTCTTCCCTGTCCCTTAAAGAAATCCTGAACGAACTTGATGTCTGCAAAGCTCATTGCAAGTCCCATGGACTTTCTCAAAGCCTCAAGCTCTTCATCAGACATATCAAGGAAGCCGTCTACATTTGCTACCGTAGTAGGAATATCGTACTTGTCGACCAGTGTCTCAGGCTTTTCTGCAGAAGCTTCACGAGCTTCAACAGGGTTGATGAGGTAAGACTTGATCTTTTCCTTCTCGTCTTCGGAAACCTCGCCGTAGAATGCGACGATCTTAGCGCACTTTACGATCGGTCTTTCCTTAGCGGTCATGAACTGGATGCACTGTGCAGCGGAATCTGCTCTCTGGTCGTACTGGCCGGGCAGTGACTCGATAATGAGCACGTAAGCAGCATCGCTCAAGTCAACAGTCTCGTCGTAGAGGATATCTACCGGCGGTTCGCTGAATACAACTGTCTTGGCGTTCTCGTACTCTTCGTCCGTAACGCCTGACACGTCGTAACGGTTTACGACACGGACCTTGGTGATGCCTGAGGCATTCAAGTCGTATTTGACATCATGAAGGATTCCGCCTGCTTCAACGTTAAAGCCTTCCTTCTTCTCTGACAGTACTCGTCTTACATCATTCTCGTTCATAAGGTGTCTCCTTGTGAAATTTTATTACAGATTATCGGCGCTCTTAGAGAGCAATTCGGTGTTGTATTTAAGGAATCTCTCAAGTCCTGCGCTGTCGAGAGATCCGTGTGCGAGCTTTGCCTGGTCGTAAATGTGCTGTGCCAGACGGTCAGCCTCTTCCTTCTTGGTGCCCATAGATTCAAGAGCTTCAAGCTTTGTGATGAGCGGGCTGTCGGTATTAACGACGAGCTCTTCAGTCTCAGGGAACATGTCAGCGAGCTCTTCTTCGGACATATTGCCCATCGATGACATCATTCTCTCATATTGTGCGCGCATTTCCTTCATTCTTCTGTTATGCTCTGCTTCTCTTATCAGAGCCGGCAGATTGTCTTTGCCCATTTCCTGCGCGAAAACAATGAGCTTCTCGTCGCCTACAGCGCTTCTGAAGAAATCCTTGAGCTTATTCTTTGTCTCTTCGTCAGACTCTTTGCCGGAGAGCTCAGAGTCAACGCGCTTGAACTTGCAGTCAGGCTTCTTCATCTCAAGATAAGACATGAAATTGTTGTCGATCTCTTCATCCATGACAACTACTTCAAAGCCGTCATTCTTGCTCATCTCGACATAAGCAGCCTGAGCCTTGGGATCAGTCGTATATCTGATGGTCTTTTTATCGCCTGATGTGAGTTCTTCTACTGTCTTGAAAGCTCCGTCTACTGTCTTAAACAGGCAGATGCCTTCTACCTTCTCATAGAACTTCTCTTCCTTCATCATGCCGTACTTAACGAATACGGAGATGTCAGACCAGTACTTCTCGAAGTCTTCTCTCTGCTTCTTGAAAAGGTCATTAAGCTTATCTGATACTTTCTTGATGATGTGGCCCGAGAGCTTCTTAACATATTCATCCTGCTGCAGCGCGGAACGTGATACGTTGAGCGGGAGATCAGAGCAGTCAAGGCATCCCTGCAGGAGGAATAAGAAATCCGGAATGATCTCTTCGATATTATCAGCTACGAAGATCTGGTGATTATAGATCTTGATGCGGCCTTCAAGTGACTGGTAGATGTTATCCGTCTTAGGGAAATACAAAATGCCCTGGAGCGTAAACGGGTAATCCATATTGAGGTGGATCCAGAACAAAGGATCACGGCCGTCATTAAATACAGAGTGATAGAACTGCTTATATTCTGACTCTGTGCACTCAGAAGGCTTCTTTGTCCAGAGAGGCGACTTGTTGTTAACAGGAACATAAGAAACCGGTGACGGTGTATATGTCTCGCCCTTCTCTTCTGCTTCCTTCTTACGCTTCTGCTCTGATTCTTCATGGAGTCTTTCAGACTTGGTATCTACGAAATAGATATCTGCGGGAGCGAAGTAGCAGTACTTGCGGATAGTCATTCTTATCGTTGCGGAATCGAAGATCTTGATGGCATCTTCAGAGAGCTTAAGTGTAATGACTGTTCCTCTTGTCTTCTTTTCGGAAGGCAGGATCTCATAATCCATACCGTCATTGGACTTCCAGATAACAGGCTCGGAGCCTTCCATAAAGCTCAATGTATCGATGGTTACCTCATCAGCGACCATGAACGCGGAATAAAAGCCCAAGCCGAAGTGACCGATGATGCCTGTCTTATCTGTTGACTCCTGCTGGTACTTGGTTACAAAATCGAGAGCACCGGAGAATGCGATCTGGTTGATGTACTTCTCGACCTCATGCTCTGTCATACCGATACCGTTATCTTCGAATGAGATAGTCTTGTTATCGTCATCGTAAGTAACGGTGATCTTGTAATCAGCGTTACCGGGCTCCTTCTCAGCCTTGCCGAGCTCGACTAATCTTCTGTGCTTTGCGATAGCATCCGCACAGTTTGAAACAAGCTCTCTGATGAAGATATCCTTATCCTCATAAAGCCATTGTCTGATAACCGGAAAAATATTCTCGGTAGTTACCGATATCTTTCCCTGTTTAGCCTCCATTTATACCACCTCCAAATTATTATCCGTTCAAAGCACGCATGGCAGCGTCTATATATTCAGATGTATATTGCTGATACATCTTTGAGATCATTTGCAGGACTTCATTCCCGCTTGATCTGAATTCGTAATCATCAATGAACCTTACGGGCAGAATGTCAAAAGGCGTGCTGCTTACGAACACGGCATCAGTCTCCGGATCGAGCTCTTCAGGTGCAAATGTGCCGGTCTGAAGCTCTAAGCCCGAGCGCTTCAAAGCTTCCATGACTCTCTTTCTCGTAATACCTATAAGGATCTTACTATCAGGAGCTGAATAGACCTTGCCGTCTCTTATTACGAAAAGATTAGACATAGAGCCTTCGTAAAGCTTGCCCTCGTTGTCTGTAAGGACCAGCTCGAAAGGAAGTCCGTGAGAATTCTCTTCCTTGAACTTCTCGTTTACACGTGTCTTATAGTCTCCCCTGAATATCTTCAGGTTCGGTGTCTTTCTCTCCCAGTTGAGAATGCTCGTATTGATGCCGTTCTCGAAATGTTCCTTTGAAGGAAGCGTGATATCAGCCTGATGGATAAGAAGTACTTCATTAGTAAGAACTATTCTTATAGAACCGTCCTTAACACCGTCAAGATCAACGAAGCTGTATGCTTCAGATAAGATTTTCGAGGTATTAACCGGGAAGTTCTCTAAGCCTTTAACTGAATTAACGAGTCTTTGCAGATGGTCTTCAACAAATAAAAGAACACCGTCTTTAACTCTGACAGTCTCATAATAGATTCTGGCTTCAACAGGTTTCTGGAGAGATTCGGTCAGCTCTGATCTGACCCTGTAATACTTGCCGCAGTAAAGATAGCCCTTACCGGTAAGATGTTCCATCAACGGATACGCCATTAGTGTTACAGATCCCCTTGAGATTTAATCAATGCATATTATGCCACATATGATTTTATACATAACGGCATTTTTTTACAAAACAATCGTGGTGAAAACATGCACAAAAAATTTTTCTTTTTTCTTATTTGCTTTTATAAAGCGCCGTGTTTAAAATCTTCTTGTTGACTTGTGCATTAAGCAAGTGTATGATATGCGAAGTTTATACAAAAGCTTGCATAAATATTCATAAATCGGAGGTGCCTTATGGCAAAAGAAAAATTCTTACTGGCTTATTCAGGCGGACTTGATACATCGATCATCATCCCGTGGCTTCTTGAGCACTATGACTGCGAAGTAGTTGCATACTGCGGTGAGGTCGGCGTTGGTGTTGATCACGACTATCTCGAGAAGAAGGCACTTAAGTGCGGCGCTATTAAGTGCATTATCGAAGACATCTCAGAAGAATTCGTTTCTGACTTCGTCTTCCCTACACTCAAGGCAAATGCAGTTTATGAAGGCAAGTACCTCCTCGGTACATCCATGGCACGTCCTGTTATCGCTAAGCACTTCGTTGAGGCAGCTCACGCTAACGGATGCACAACTATCGTTCACGGCTGCACAGGCAAGGGCAACGACCAGGTAAGATTTGAGCTTTCCATCAAGGCTCTCGACCCTGACATGAAGATCTTAGCTCCCTGGAGGATCTGGGATATCAAGTCACGTGACGAAGAGATCGACTACGCACAGGCTCGCGGCATCGACGTTCCCGTTACAAAGGAGAACAATTACTCCAAGGACGAGAACCTCTGGCACCTCTCTCACGAGGGTATGGATCTTGAGAATCCTGCAAATGAGCCTAACCTCGATAAGATCCTTGAGCTCATGGTATCTCCTGAGAAGGCACCCGATACTCCTACATATGTAACAATCAAGTTCGAGAAGGGTATCCCTGTTGAAGTTGACGGCCAGAAGCTCTCACCTGCTGATCTTTTGAGATACTGCAACAAGGTTGCTGCAGCTAACGGCGTTGGTATCGCTGATATCGTTGAGAACCGTCTCGTCGGCATGAAGAGCCGTGGCGTTTATGAGACTCCCGGCGGAACACTTCTTTTCGCTGCTCACAGAGAGCTCGAGCTCCTCACAGTTGAGCGTGACACGATCCACTACAAGGATCTCGTAGCACAGAAGTTCTCAGAACTCGTTTACTACGGTCAGTGGTTCCACCCTCTTAGAGAAGCTCTCTCTGCATTCGTAGACAAGACACAGGAAGTTGTTACAGGTGAAGTTAAGATGAAGCTCTACAAGGGCAACTGCACACCTGCAGGCACAACGTCACCCTTCTCCCTCTACGATCCTGAGATAGCTACTTTCGAGGCTGACGACGTATACAACCAGGCTGATGCAGGCGGATTCATCAACTGCTTCGGTCTCCCGATGAAAGTTAATGCCAAGATGAAGCAGAAGAACGGTTTACTCTGATTTATTAACTGATATTACAGAGGGCTGTCTCTTATGTGGAGACAGCCCTTTTTGTTTACTTAAGCTATTACCACAAATCGGGTCTTTTTCGAGCTGATTTTGTGGTAAGAAAATGAAAATTACCACATAACAGACCATTTTCGAGTAGCTTTTGTGGTGTCGAAAACTGAGATGACGCATATGTAGAAACGTCCCTGTGGATATTTTCTGAGATCAAAGAAAGCGAGGCATGCTGATGATGAATATCACTTACAGATTAATGACTATCGAAGATTACAGCCAGGCATATGACCTCTGGCTGCTTTGCGGCAACGGCCTTAATGACAAAGACGATTCAAAAGAAGGTATCGATAAGTACTTAAAGCGTAATCCCTACACTTCTTTTGTTGCGGTAAGCGATGAAAAGGTCATCGGTGTGATATTATGTGGTCATGACGGCAGGCGCGGAATAATTCAGCACGCATGCGTATCACCGGATTACAGACGCGAAGGCATCGGCGGCAAGCTGGTAGAGCTTGCACTCGGCGCTCTGAAAGATGAAGGCATCACCAAAGTCCTTCTAGTAGCTTTCAAGAAAAACGAAGGCGGCAATGCTTTCTGGGAATCGCAGGGATTTATGCTTCGTGAAGATCTGAATTACAGAAATAAAGCGCTTACCGAATTGGTCAGGATCGATCCTGATTATGTTAAGGAGTAATTATATGGCTAAGAAAATGTGGGCAGGACGCTTCGAAAAGGCAACCGATAAAGAAGTTAACGATTATAACTCTTCCCTTCCATTCGACTGCAAGATGTACAGTCAGGACATAGAGGGTTCCATCGCTCATTCACAGATGCTCGCCAAGCAGGGAGTCATCTCTGAAAAGGATGCTGAAGATATTAAGAGCGGTCTTCTTTCAATCAAGGAAGATATCGAATCCGGCAAGCTGACATTTGATTCAGATGCCGAAGACATCCACATGTTTATTGAAGAAGAGCTCACTAACCGCATCGGCGATGCAGGAAAGCGCCTTCATACAGGACGTTCCAGAAATGACCAGGTGGCTTTGGACCAGAGGCTTTATATGGTCGATGAAGCCGGCGAGATCATTGAGCTTTTGGATGACCTTATCGATGTGCTCGTAGATATTGCCAAGGCTAATACTGAGACTTACATGCCCGGATATACACACCTTCAGAGAGCGCAGCCTATCACATATGCTCATTATCTTTCTGCTTATATCGAGATGTTTAATCGCGACATCGCACGTATCAACGAAGCTAAGGATAGAGCTAATGTATCACCTTTGGGCAGCGGCGCTTTGGCAGGAACTACATATCCTCTTGACCGTGAATTCGTTGCCGAGCAGCTCGGTATGAACGGCGTAACACTCTGCTCGCTTGACGGCGTTGCAGACAGGGACTTCGCTATCGAGTTCGCTTCAGCATGTGCTATTCTCATGATGCATCTTTCGAGAATGAGCGAAGAGATCATTCTTTATGCATCCCAGGAATTCAAGTTCTATGAGCTTGATGACGCGTATTCCACGGGCTCATCCATGATGCCTCAGAAGAAGAATCCTGACGTTGCAGAGCTTACACGCGGTAAGACCGGACGTGTATACGGCGATCTTATCTCGCTGCTCGTCATCATGAAGGGACTTCCGCTTACATATAACAAGGACATGCAGGAAGTCCAGGAAGCGATGTTCGACTGCATCGAGACGATCAAGGCTGTCCTCCCTCCTTTCACCGGCATGATCAAGACTATGACCATCCGCAAGGACAATATGGAAGCAGCTGCTTTGGGCGGATTTACCAACGCTACTGACCTCGCAGATTATCTCGTTAAGAAAGGTCTTCCTTTCCGTGAGACACACGCTATCTCCGGCAAGCTCGTTCACTACTGCATCGAGAACGGCATTTCGCTTCTTGACGTATCACTCGATAAGCTTAAGGAATTCTCTCCTGCTTTCGAAGAAGACGTCTATGATGCAATTTCTTTGAAGACATGCGTCGAAGGCAGAAGCCTTATCGGAGGACCCGCTCCTGAAACTGTAAAGAAATATCTGGATAACAACTGATGTAAACAAGAGATGACCTTAACGCCCAGACAGAGTTATACGATTCAGGTAATACGTGGAATATGTATTATTGCTGTCGTTGTGACTCACAGCGGGCCGATAGGTTTTCCTCTTGTTTTTTACAGACCGGTAATCAACTGCGCCGTCGGTGTTTTCCTTTTCCTAAGCGGACTCTTGTCGAGCGCAGAACGCTGGCACCCGTTAAAAAGAATATCCAAAGTCATCTTTCCTTACATCGTCTGGACTTTGATTTATGCGAGCATCAAGTACTTTAACGAGCCCGCTAAGATCCCGCTGGACTTTCTTGGCAAACTTTTTAAAGGCAACGCGACCTCCACAATGTACTATGTGCTGGTATATTGCCAGTTTGCACTGCTTATTCCATTGATCGACAAGCTTGCCCGTTCCAGATTCAAGATCTTGGGCTTCCTTATCTCGCCCGTCGAAATGATAGTCATGAGATATCTTCCTGTTCTTTTGGGCTACGAAAACAGCGAGGCTGTCAGCATAATCATGGGCATATCCTGCCTTGTTTGGTTCACTTATTTCTATACCGGTTACCTGCTTGGGAACAACCTGATGGAGATCAAGATCTCAAATGTCGTTCTGGTTCTGGCTCTTATCGCATCGATCGTATTGGAAAGCTTTGAGACTTACCTGATCTACTGCACCGGAGACACTGATCCGGGTACACAGAAAAAGCTGACTTCACTTCTGACAGGCTTTTTGTTTACGCTGATCTTCTACAGGATCATTAAGAGCGGAAAATGTCCTGAGATCAAGTCCCTTCACCTTTTAGGCGATTATTCTTTCGGTATCTATCTGTGCCATATCGCATTTATATATTTCATGAAATTTATTCCGGGATATAAAGACATTTTCATATTCCCGGTCAACTCAGCCATAGCTCTATTGATAAGCCTGTTGTTTGTAGTGCTGATCAAAAAACTGCTCGGCAAATACAGCAAATACGTAATATAAAAAAGACTCAACTGAAACAGTTGAGTCTTTTTAATTTTTTGTCAGAACGTAACTTTACGTCATTCTGTTCTCGAGTTCTCTTTGAGCTGCATCAAGGAATTCCTGAGGATTTGTCTGATTATATGCATCCATATAATTCTTCCAAGATGATTCAAAATCAGTGCTCATAACTAACTGTGGCAGATATTTATGTTTAACATCGCCCATTTCTTTAAACGACTTACCACCGGGATCTCCAGTACCAAGATTATTAGACCATGACCACATAGGATACCACGGGCCCTGTTCAACATATTCTGATCCCAGGAAGTCGCAATAGTTACCGCACCCATAAGCTTCAAAACACTTCTTAACACATACCGGAAGCGTTTCGAGGAATTCTGCAGGCGAATCTGCCGGCTTCATGTAGTTGATTCCGTCCTTGCTTCTTCCTTCCCATTGAGGCATATAAGAGTACTCACAAGTGTGTTGCGCAAGGTAGTCATAATTTGCCCAGTTAGCTCTCATCTCTTCAGTTCTGTAGTACATACCGTTGCTATCGACAAGATAATCGACTCCTTCGATACCCCAGAAACGGAGATCATGAATATCCTGGTCAAGAAGTGCGCTTAAGAAACTGAACGCCAGATCAGGATCCTGACAGCTTGTTGTAACAGCAATGCCGGAATAAGTATTAAGCGTATCGCCATATGTATGATACTGCTGGGTCATTCCATTCTTGACTGTAAGTCCGAGCGGTACATATTCGCATCCGATATCTGAAAGCGTATATGGAATACCATTCTTTGCATCTGTTCTGTATTCAGAAAAAGAATACATAATGTTATACGCGAAATTCCAATACTGGTCGTTCATGCCCAGAACACGGCCTGTACAGAGTTTTGCAGTGTATTCGTCGTATGTCTGTGCAGCAAAATCGGGATCGATAATACCCTTGTTGTATTCTTCATTCAATTTCTTGAAATAGTATTTAGCTGTATCCGTAGTATTGTAATCGACGACCTTAGGATTATTCATTCCCTGGTCAACATTTACGATGACGCAGTTATTTGCCGGATAGCCGTCAAGGAACATGGGAGCATTCTCAAGGCAATAATACTTCCAGTCTTCGCAAAGACATGTATAAGGAATTACTTTTTCGCCGTTCGGCATTTCGGGATTAGCAGCTGCATATCTTTCGAGCAGGTCGAAATATTCGTCCAAAGTCTCGATCTTCGGATAACCGTCCCACTCAAGGACTCTTGTCTGGATCCAGAAAGCCTGAGCATTATGAAGCGTTGTAGTATCTTCTTTATAATGATTGCCGAAAACGTTTGCCCAGTAAATGTGTCCGTCGCTCTGGCGGAACTGGTCCCATTCCTCGGCGGTATACAACTCCTTAAGATTAGGATACCTCTCAAGATAATCATCCCAGGCAACGAGAAGGCCGCTATAATAAAGATCAATACTGGCATCGCCGCCATCGATCATATCCGGAAGTTTACCGGAAGCGATTATCGATGAAACAGCTTCACCAGGCATCTGGCCGGTAAGCCAGGTCTCTTTTACTCTGACACCCGTCTTCTCTGCGATGAGCTCCTGGATGTCATTACCATCGTTCTTCTCCCTGCCGGTCATCGCGATAAACATTGTCATGTCAACAATGCCGTCATATGTGCCGGCAGTAGGAACAGGTGTTGCTACGGGATCAGGTGTAACAACTACAGGATCAACTCCATAAGGGTTTTCCTGCTTGATGTAGTTTCTTTCTTCTTCGTCCTTAATCTCAGGATTTGCTACCCTGGCACAAGAGCAGACTGATAATATCATCGCAGATACCATCAAAAACGCCAATAACTTACGAATTCTATTCATACAGTACCCTCCCCATTTTCAAAATATATGAAAATACCCTTCCATTATATACAACAGAAGGGCAACTTAAAGATGAAAAAATCAATATTAATTTACGAGAAATTACAGTTTTTAGCCTTTTCAGCGCTCCATAAGCCATATCTCAGAAGATTTTGGCTGCAAAACAGAGCCTCCGCCGAAGTCATGGATCGTGCCTGAGATAAGCTCTTTTGCCTGACCGCAGCCTGCATCAAAGTGAGCAGTGTAAGGGTTCGAATCCATATTGATGGCGACCATTACCCTCTCGTCACCCGAGTTGCGCTCAAAGATGCACTGCTTATTTGTAAGTACAACGATTCGGAGGCCGCCGTAATTGAGCGCGCGGCTGTTCTTCTTTATCTTCGCAAGCTTTGATATATGATCAGTCAGCTGATTCCATTCAGGATTATCAAAGGAGACTCTGAGCGCAGGATCACCTTCTTCCTTTCTGGCTTTTGTGCCCCACTCGGAACCATAGTAAACACATGGGATTCCGGGCATTCCGAAGACAAGAGTGTAAACAAGAGGCAGAAGGCTCTCATCGTTTAAGATCGAAGCGATGCGGGTTACATCGTGATTATCGGCAAATGAGAGTAGATGCGCTCCCCTGCATACAGTCCAGTTCTCAGGTCCGAACAGCCTCATGAGCGAATGCATGATCTCGAACATGTTGGCTGAATTAAAGGACGAATAGATGCCCTTATAACACTGGTAATTCGTAAGCGAATGCAGATGCATCTCATTAAGCATTCTGCCGTATTCACCGTGAAGGACTTCGCCTAAAAGGAAGAATTCATTCTTCTTGCCGTCAGTGAACTCTCTTAATCTTCTTAAGAATTCGTGGTCTAAGCAGTAAGCAACATCGAGCCTTAGTCCGTCGATATCGAAAAAGTCTATCCAGTAATTGACCTTATCAAGGATATGATCGATCACGGCAGGATTTCTGAGATTAAGCTTTACGAGATCGTAATTGCCTTCCCAGCCCTCATACCAGAAGCCGTCATTGTAGTTTGAATTGCCGTCAAATGAGAGATGGAACCAGTCTTTGTAAGGTGAATCCCAACGTTTTTCCTGAACGTCTTTGAAAGCCCAGAAGCCTCTGCCCACGTGATTGAACACACCGTCCAGGACTACCTTTATGCCTTCTTTGTGAAGCCTGTCAACGACCTTTTTGAAGTCGTCGTTAGTGCCGAGTCTCGTATCAATAAGTCCGTAGTCTCTGGTGTTGTAGCCGTGTGTATCAGACTCGAAAACAGGTGAAAAATAAATGGCGTTTATGCCGAGTTTTTTCATATGCGGGATCCAGTCTAAGACTTTGAGGATCCTTGATTCCGGTTTTCCGTCATTCTCAAAGGGTGCTCCACAGAAACCCAAAGGATAGATCTGATAGAACACTGCTTCTTCGTACCACATAAGCTGACCTTCTTTGTATTAGTTTCTCATTGAATGGATCGGTGCCGGGATCCTGCCGCCCCTGTGGATGAAGTCCGCACAGGAAGCGCGGTTGACGTCCATGATAGGAGCCGTACCCAGAAGTCCGCCGAATTCAACACTGTCACCGACCGTCTTGCCGGGAACAGGAATAAGCCTTACAGCCGTTGTCTTGTTATTGAATGTACCTACTGCCATCTCATCAGCAATGATGCCGGAGATCGTCTCAGCGGTCGTATCGCCGGGAATAGCGATCATGTCGAGACCTACAGAGCATACGCAGGTCATGGCCTCAAGCTTTTCGAGCTTCAAAGATCCTGATCTTGCAGCAGCGATCATTCCCTCGTCTTCTGACACGGGAATAAATGCACCGGAAAGACCGCCGACATAAGAAGATGCCATGATGCCGCCCTTCTTAACAGCGTCATTGAGCATTGCTAGGCAGGCTGTCGTGCCCCAAGTACCGCATGTCTCAAGGCCGAATTCCTCGAGAAGCCTTGCAACGGAGTCGCCTACCGCAGGTGTAGGAGCAAGTGACAGGTCAATGATTCCGAAAGGAACTTTAAGTCGCTCGGAGGCTTCTCTTGCTACGAGCTCACCTACTCTTGTGATCTTAAATGCAGCTTTCTTGATTGTCTCAGCTACAACGCCAAGGTCTTTGCCCTTAACTCCTTCCAAAGCGTGCTTAACGACACCGGGGCCGGAGATACCGACATTAATGACGCACTCGGGTTCGCCGGGACCTAAGAAAGCGCCTGCCATGAACGGATTATCTTCAGGTGCATTTGCGAAAACAACAAGCTTAGCGCAGCCGATAGCACCCTGATTCTTGGTAGCTTCAGCAGCCTTCTTGATGATGACTCCCATGTCGCGGACAGCATCCATGTTGATACCTGTTCTTGTGGAAGCAACATTGACGCTCGAGCAAACGAATTCAGTCGATGCGAGCGCATCAGGAATGGAATTTATAAGAACCTTATCGGAATTTGTGTATCCCTTCTGGACGAGCGCGGAAAAACCGCCGATGAAGTTAACCCCGCAGGTCCTTGCAGCCTTATCGAGAGCTTTAGCAAAAGGTGTGTAATCCTTTGCACCGCATGCAGCTGCAACGATCGAAATAGGAGTAACGGAAATCCTCTTGTGAATGATCGGAATACCGTATTTCTTGCTGATTAATTCGCCTGTCTCTACGAGCTTTCCTGCATATCTGCAGATCTTGTCGTATATCCTGTTGCAGGATTCTTCGACAGTCGGAGCGGCACAATCCATAAGAGAGATACCCATCGTGATCGTACGGATATCCAGATGCTGGCTGTTAAACATCTGCATCGTCTCTATAATCTCATGTTCGTTGATCATAATAACCTCTTTTTATGCTTATCAGATGGTGTGCATTGCGTTGAAAAGGCCTGTGTGCTGGATCGTGATCTGCACGCCGAGCTTTTTTCCAAGTTCGCTTAATTTATCTGAGATATCAGACTCCTCAATAACGAGATCCTTGAGATCTACCATCATTACCATCGTGAAGATGTCGTCTAAGATAGTCTGCGAAATATCATTGATATTGATACCGTAATCTGCAAGAAGGCGTGAGACGTCAGCAATAATACCTACGCGGTCTCTTCCCAATACTGTAACAACAGCCGTATTCTTTTCCTGATTCATAACTAGATACCTCCTGCAATTATGCTTCTGATTTTAACGCTAATATCTATAAAACTACATTGATTATTGTATTTTCGAACATTCCGGCAAAGAAACGGCAAGTTTATTGGCACATTTTATACCGTCAATCGCAGAAGACATAATGCCGCCTGCATATCCTGCGCCCTCACCGCACGGGAAAATGCCTTTAACAGAAGCGCTCTGAAACGTCTCGGGATCTCTTACAATCCTTACGGGCGACGAGCTTCTGGCCTCTACCGCGGTAAGCACCGCATCGGGATCGTCGAACCCTTTGATCTTCCTGCCCATAAGGCTCACGCCGTCCTTGATGGTCTCTAATATCTCATCCGGAAGCACTTCCTTAAGATCAGCACAAGTAACACCGGGCATGTATGAAGGCTTTACCTTACCGAATCCATCTGTTGTCTTGTTTTCGATCAGATCCCCGTATCTTACGGCAGGAGCTTTTCCTGTGCTTCCGCCTGCCAAAAATGCGCGATGCTCAAGTTCTTCCTGGAAACTGATGCCGTCAAGAACACCTCCGCCATAATCTTTGCTGTCTACGGGCACGAGGATCGCGCTGTTGGAATTACTGTTATTGCGGGCTCTTAAACTCATTCCGTTGGTGCAGACGCTTTGGTTATCAGACTGCGCGGCAACCACTTCGCCGCCCGGGCACATGCAGAATGTGTAGAGTTTACGCCCAGTCTTGGTGTCACAGGAGAGCTTATAAATTGATGCTGTGACATCAGTAGAATAATCGGAATCAAAACCGAATTGAGCCGTATCAATATCTGATCTTAAATGCTCTATCCTGACGCCGACAGCAAAAGGTTTAGACTGCATTTCGATTCCTAAACGGTTAAGCGCTCTGAAGGTATCTCTGCTTGAATGACCGATCGCCAGGATCAGATTGTCGCAGGAAATCTCATAAGTTCCCTCTTCACTTTCGCATGTTATGCTCTTAAGAACGCCTTTGTCAGCCTTATAACCCATGAATGTGGTATTGAATCTGACTTCACCGCCTAAAGCAATTATGTCTTCTCTGACACCTGTAACGACCTTCCTTAATCTGTCTGTACCGATATGTGGATGAGCATCATAGAGGATATCAGACGGAGCCCCGTGCGCGATCATTGAGCTTAAGACATATTCCTTGAGTCCTGAGCTTATGCCTGAATAGAGCTTGCCGTCAGAGAACGTGCCTGCTCCGCCTTCACCAAACTGGATATTGGAATTGGATTTAATTGCTCCTTTTCCTTCTTTAAAAGCTTCAGTATCTTTGACTCTTTGGCTCATCTCGGGGCCGCGCTCAAGTACTATGGGACGAAGTCCGTATTTTGCAAGTATCAGTGCAGCATAAAGTCCTGCCGGGCCCGTTCCTACAACAACAGGACGCTTAAAGTTCTCTGTGTTTTCGAAGCTGTCAGCATAAGGCAGGGCTCTCGAATTTATCTCTTCGTCACGTGTATCTTTCTGCCCGGGAGTAATGAAATCGAATCTGTAATTTACAGTGACTTTACCGTGCCTGGCATCGATGAATTTTTTTGAGATATCAAGAATGCAAGAACCGTCTTCAAGCCTTTTAAGGCCCTGTCTCATGGCCTTATTTCCAGTCTTCCTGATCTCTCTTACTATGATCACCGAATCAGGAAGTTTGGAAGCGGCTTTGTCATTAAAGACTTCAGGTTTTACCTTTATCTCAAACATCCTGCGAAATGCTTTCTGCCGCGAGGGCTGCTGAAGTCCAGGCCCACTGGAGATTATATCCGCCGCATATACCGTTAACGTTGACGGATTCTCCGATTATATAGAGGCCGTGACAACCTTTTACCTGCATATTATCGTCAAGCTTGGAGAGCTTAAAGCCTCCCGAAGACACCTGTGCCTTGTCTTCTGCTCCATATCCCTTAACAGGGATCGGGAAAGCACATAAGAGATTGGTTAATTCGCAAAGCCTGCTGTCATCGAGCTCTCTTAAAGTCATCTTGTCGCTCTTTAAGCCCATGTGCTTCATTACAAAATCGGTGATGTTCCTTAAGAGCATACCGGAGAGCGCATCAGAACAAGTCCTGTGCGCATACATCTGTCTTCTGATATAGATCATCTGAAGGATCTCACCTGCCGGCTTGCCGGTAAGATTAAGCACAGCTTTTACGTCTTCTTCACCGTCATCAATAAGCCTTACGACAGCATCAGATACGTCCATAACACAGATTCCCGAGATGCCGCCCTCCTTTGTAAAAAGGATCTCGCCTTCAGACTGGGCTTTGATGGTGCCTTTGCTGTCTACGATCTTTATATCGCCCCTGCAGCGGATTCCCGCAAGTCCCTTGATGCCTGATATGTCAGATGAAAGTGAAGTAAGCGCGGGCTTAAAAGGTACGAAGAATGATTCGTCAGTGATGCTCTTTAATATCTTAACGACATCACCGGTAGATCCCGTGACAGGATATGTGATGCCGCCTGTTGCGACAACAATGTTCTTAGCCATATAAGACTTATCCGAATCAGTCTTGATCTCATATACGGAACTCGTTCTCTCAACAGATTCTACGTGTACGCCGGACTCAGTCTCTATATTGTTGTCAGCTAAGTAAAATCTCAATGCATCTACTACAGTTGAGCTCTTCAGCGTCGAAGGATAAAGAAGTGTACCCTTTTGCTCAAGAACGACTCCAAGCATATTCTCAAAGTAATAAGACGTCTCCGTGCAGCCGTATCGTGAAAGACACGATTCAAGCTTGATCTGGTCATCCGTATTGTACTTTGTAGGATCGATCTCGGTATTAGACAGATTGCATCTGCCGCTGCCTGTCAGAGCAAGCTTACGGCCGACTCTGTTTCCGCCTTCAAGCACCAGGACCCTCTTACCGTTAAACACGATCCTCGAAAGATTAGCTGCACAGTAAAGGCCTGCAGCACCTCCTCCAATAATGATGCAGTCGTAAACATTACTCTTCATTCGATTCACCCTTCCTATCACCCAATGCCATATTTAAAGTTCTGATGTATTTAGTCATATCAAGCGGAGCGCAATCATTGCCATCGGTAAGAATTGAAGTTACTTCATCAAGATCATTAATATCGCCTTTTATGAGCTCTAACTCAAGCTCACAGATCTCATCAGTCTTAGTGCCGTCAGAATTTCTGATCACACCGTTGTCAAAGCAGGCTTCTATACTGCTGTTGTTATATCTCAATTCATAAACCGTTCTGTTGAAAGAATTAAAGCAAGCGATTTTAAGATCATCGTCAGTAATGTCCTTAAAGACTTCATTCAAAAGATCGTAAGGATCATTTCCGCCCGTTGCAGCAATTCTGAAAGATTCAATAGAAAACTCACCGCTATTACTCTTTACATTCCACTCAAAGCGTCTGTGAAGGCCTTTGGAGGTGCCTCCGCCGAACTTTACGGTAAATTCATAAGAGTCTTTGGAAGCTCCCTTATAATGCCTTATTCTTATTGCTCCGCCGCGGTTTGTAATGGCAAGATCATCTGTGTCGAGATATGTGTTTTCGAGCAAAACAGGCTCACGAAAACCGGAATTGTCAGGACAGAGTTTTCTGAAATTTTCTGACAAAGCAACTTTATAAAGACTCTCTTTATCCTTAAAACCCAGCTTGACTTCGGTTTCCATAAGATACCCTTAATTGATCGTGTGAACTCCGCCTGTAGAAACAACGCAGAGCTTGTCGCCTGAGATAAAGTTCATTCTGATAATATCTTCATCAACTGAGTAATCAGCGGTAATATTACCAGATGTGTTATAGATGAATACTCTTCGGTCGACGCTGATCGCATAGAGCTTCTCAGTCTGCGCAACGCAGACGATGTTCGAACCGATACTATAGTTATAGATTACGCTGTCATTCTGATTTATTATGGCAAGCTTATTAAGCTGGCTGATACCGTCAGCGTAAGTAACGAACAGATTGTTGCCAACCTTCTTAACATATCCGATGGCCGAGAAATCAAAATTCATCTGTGTAAGCGTGTTATCGCGCACTTCATAGAGCGCATTGGACGTGAAGCAGCAAAGCTTGTCGCCCACATAGCAGACCGAAGCAAAGATGACATTATCGTCAGTCGTATAAACAGCATGATCGGTTACTTCATAACCCTTGTCTGACTTGTTGATCGCGAAAACACGTACATAAGGCACGATTACGGCGCCGCTCGTGTTGATGGTAGATACGGCAAGAAGCGAGGAATTGGCATTAAATGCGCAGCAGATAGGAAAACCCGAGTTGTAAGAAGTCCAGACTGCAAGTTCATTACCGTCCTTATCATATAATCCGACTTCACCAAATGACTCGCTGCTTCCGCAGATTACTGCGATGAATCCGTCTGATGACATCTGAACCGACTTAACCGGATTTGCCGTAGGCTTGCTGTACCATATGCCGTACTGGTCAAGAACCGTAAAGTTATATCCGTCGCGGTCAAAAACGGCTACATATTCACCGAATGTGACGCACTGGGGATTCTGATAGGAAACAGTCTGTGAGAATACTTCAGTACCTGAAAGAGTAAGGTAAGCGATTCTGTCAGACGTGACTTTTACGACGCCGTCACCAAAAGGATAGAGCTTCTGAGCTTCAGAATATTCGCAAGTAAAACCGCCCTGCGCAGAGAGCTTGATCTGGGCATCAGCACCCGACATCGAATCGATCTTCTTGGATACCACAAATATCATAACGATGCTGACAATTAGGAGCGCACCAAAAATGGTAACGGCAATCGTTAACCCTTTTCGTATAGCATCCTGAGAGATAGCTCTCTCCTTTACAGGTTCCGGTGATTTTTTTACCGGCTTTTTCGCTTTTGTCTTGTCTTTGTTTTCCATACTCATAATCTTTTAACCCGGCAGATCGTAAATGCCGTTAATATTTTTAGCTATAGCTTCATTCAGAAGTTCGTATGCGCTCCAGCATCCGTAGCTGTATGTGTCAGAACCTCCGTTATTGAAGATCTCACTTGAATAAATGTAGAACCCTGTATACTCGCCATCCATAAACACATAATACGAATCATCGTTTCTTGTGTAGAACGAATACGTGGTTATGCTGTAATTGTTATCGATAAACTCGATTCGGATCACAGGTTCTACGGAGGTATTAACATCAGCGTTAAGCTCTACACCGCCGATATTAATGCAGGCAATGCTCTCATAAAGGATCGAACAGTAATATCTGCCGTAGGAATCAGAAATCTTGGCGTTACGTCCGTCGACTGTAACCGTAGACTTATCAGATATCAGGCTCTCACCCCATGGCACTTCAAGACTGATATTGAACGACTGATCTTCGTTATAGAAAGTGATCGAAGAAAGATCGGTAGCGTAGTAATAGCAGACATAGGGTTCAATGAGCACGAGTTCCTGGAGTTCAAGACCGGACAGCTGATATTCGGAGAGCATAAAATACTCATCCATTCCGGACAGATAACCGTAATAGAATCCGCTTATCTTCTGGCTTAAGAAAAGCTCTGTCTTCTGACCGTCCTTCATGGCAAGGATAAAGTGGAACGTAGGATCGTCAAGTCCGTACTTGGAAAGCTCCTGCTGATCGATAGCGATATATTCACTGATCTCAAGGCTTGCGATCCTGTCTACCATTGTCGCGAAATATCCGCTTGCCATATGCTTATAAGGCTTATAGACCTCAAATTGCGGGTATCCCGATGAAGTCACGGAAACCCTGGTATCAAGAGAAAGGCCGTCAGTCTTCCTGTCGAAATGGACAGTATCGAGATCTGTATAAGCAATATTCAGTGCCTTTGTCTCAAGGAAATTAATAGCGGTCTTCTCGGCCTGTGCGTACTTGATCGAAGAAACCGTATAGATGTCTGATGTTCCGGCAACATAAACGTAGCAATACTGTCCGTCAGGCGACTTATTGCCAATATAGACAGTAGTTACAGTACCGTTCAGCGAATTGATCGTGACAGTAAATCTGGGGTTATCAAGACCATATTCAGCAAAATTTCCGCCGGAAGAAACTTTCGCGTAGCAGGAAAATGCCGTAAGAGATTCAACATAGCTCGTAAGACCCATCTGGGAATAAGATTCACCGGGAACAGCATCATCACCCTGATACTCATAAGTGATAGAACCGCCGGACGTAAAGCTCTTTACTACAGATGTGTGCTGAGTTTCTTTGTCAAAAACAGAAATAGATGAGAGCTCAGAAGGGCTCACATAAACTATGCTCATAACACCCGAGGAAGTCTCTTCAGGCTTGTTCTTCCCTGCATTCGTTACAGCATAATAGATGACCACGCCGATTATCAGCGCGACCAGTATTATGAACGGAGCAAGGAGATTCTTGACTGACTTCATATCAGAGATTCTTCCTCTTTGTATAAACAACTACTGCTACGCCGATCATCAGGATCGGAATGACCATCATGAAAATGATGAGGACAAGCGTTGATGATGTTGTCGTAGCCTTTGTGGTATCAATATTGAAATTGTCGACAGTCTTTGTTGCGATGCCCAATGTCGGATTGCCTGTGGAGTTAAGCAGATCCCTTATGCAAGATCTCGTGAACTCGACATTAGAGTCATTCGTACCATAAGCGGAAATGTAAGCATCTGACGTGAAATTAAGCGTACCGAAAACGAACATCTCGGCGCCGCTGCTCTCATTGCCGGAATAAACAGCGACAAAATGTGTGCCGGAATTATAGATACCGTCGTCTATAGGGTTGCCTGTCTGGTCAAGTTTAAGTGCATACGCGGTACTACTTGTCATAAGAGCAGGTATAACAGTGATAGCGGAATTAGTGGAACTGAGCTCACTTATAGATCTTCCGTTGGAACAATGCAGAGCATAATCAGATGAATAGCTTGCAAAAGCATTAGCTACAGTTACATTGGAATCACTTGCATAACCGTTGCGCTGATAACCCGGATCTGTCTCATAAATGAAAAGCGGATCAGCATTAACGTTCATCTGGTTAAGCAGCTGATTTAATCTGTCGTATTTCTCGGTAACATTATTCTGACTGTAATCAACGGCAACCAGCATCTTTCCGCCCTTGCTGATGTAATCAGTCATTGCAACATACATTTTCTCCGTTATATCGGTGTTAGGACCGTTAAGGATAAGCAGATCACAGTCATCCGGGATGGCAAAAGCATCAGAAGACTGAAGTTCAGCTGCCTCGACAGACATGCCGTCAAGAACGAGTTTGATGGATGTGTTGCCCTCTTCCTTAAGGCCGGTAACGATATATGCCTTACCTGAGTAACCTTGAGTAAGCGAATACATTGTATTTGTGAAAGTGTATTCGGCGTTATTTCCGGTGATCATATAATTGCCAGTCTGGAAATAATAGTTCTGATCGTATGAATAGCAATCGATAGGAGCAATTATCCTGATCTTGCCGTTGTAAGAAACAACGAAGTTTTCGCTGTTCGAAGCAAGATCGAAAGAATTAGTGGGATCAAGCTCCTGGATTATAGACGGATGCTCATTAGGATCGATGTATTCTACCGTAACCTTGCCGTCTGATTCCTTCACATAGTCGTCCAAAAGCGGAACGATGTACTGATACTTGGTGTTAGAGACGTTATCGGGACGGTTGAACAAACCGATTACTCTGATATTAGTGCCATCAGGAAGAGAATTCAGATAATCGATAGATTCCTGCGAGATAGAGTTCTGTGCGGTATCAGAGAAATCAAAAGTAAGAGCCTTTCCGAAGATCTTATCGAAAAGGAAGTTTACCAAGAGAATGATAAGCGCAAGCAATACAACCGAGCCGATGGAATAAAGCTTGAGCTTATCAGATCTAGTGTCATTCTGTGTATTGTCTTTAATGAATTCTTTACTCATATGCAATCCTCAAACCTCCGTCACGCCTGGCTCCAGCGTTTCTTATCAAGAACCCTGTAAGTCATGTACATGAAAAGGATTCCGATAGAAAGCAGGAAGAATAATGCCGACACGGAAAAAATTCCGAGACGGAAATCTTGTGTCTTTGCAAAGGGATCAAGCCAGGAGATGAAGCTTCTGACACCTTCTCCGAACGAAGAAGCAGTCTCAGAACCGGGATTGATCATAGCTACTAAAGAAGTAGCTGCCGTTCCCAGATAATCGCCGATAACGGAAATAATCTGTGTGATGAGAATAAAGATGAATGAGACGATAGCGGAGACGATCTGGCTGTCAGTTATAGCCGAAGCAAACAAGCCCATCGTGATGAACATGAACGCCATGAAGAAGAAAACAACTATCGTTCCTACAGCACCGACACCGAAAACACCGCCGGAAGCTAGTGTAACGATGATGTGGATGATAACGTTGATAAACATAACAACGTAAAGCGCAAAAGACGCAAGCACCTTTCCTGCTACGACAGAGAAAAGGCTGACCGGAGTCGTGTAATAAAGAATGTCCGTTCCCCTTTTCTTGTCCTCTGCGAAAAGGCCCATTGTGATGATCGGTACGATAATGACGAAGAATGTCCTCAAAGAGATTACTTCGCTGCCGATATTGACCGCGCCTTCACTGTACTGGGAATAAAAGATAAAACCGGCAAGGAATGAGAAAATGGCAATTGCCACATAACCTACGGGAGATCTGAAGTAGGATAAAAACTCCCTCTTGAATATCGCTAACATTATTTCTTTCCTCCACGCTTACCGGAAGTAATATTGAGGAAGACTTCCTCAAGAGAAGGATCCATTGAACGCAGCTCAAGGACAGGCCATCCCTTCTGGGCCATCATGAAGAACAATGCAGTCCTTACCTTGTAAGAATCGTCAGTAACGATGCTGATCTCAAGCTCGCTGACCATTTTATCGGAAAGTCTCGGGACAGCCGAAGCTACACCGGGGATCTGGCGGACAGCGTTTGCGCAATCCTTAACAGGTCCCTTGAAGACCATAAGAAGCTTAGTCTGACCGGAAAGTCTCTTGGAAAGATCGCCGATAGTATCGATGGCAGCGACCTTGCCCCTGTTGATGATAACTACTCTGTCTGCGATCTCCTGGATCTCAGAAAGAATGTGAGAGCTGATAATGATCGAATGAGACTTCGAAAGAGACTTGATGAGTTTTCTTATCTCGATGATCTGGTTCGGATCGAGACCTACGGTAGGCTCATCAAGGATAAGGATAGGCGGATTGCCGACCATTGCCTGGGCAATACCTACACGCTGCTTGTAACCCTTGGAGAGATTGCCGATCAACCTGTCGTACACATCATCGATCTTGACCATGGCAAGGATCCTGTCGAGCTGATTCTTACGTCTCTCCTTGGCAACACCCTTTAGGTCGCAAATGTAATTAAGGTACTCACGTACCGTCATATCGTAATAAAGCGGCGGATTCTCCGGGAGATAACCGATCTCCTTCTTAGCGAGCTCAGGCTCTTCAAGAATATCGTGTCCGTTAACCTTAACGGTACCCGATGTAGAAGAAATGTATCCCGTGATGATATTCATTGTGGTGGTCTTACCGGCGCCGTTGGGACCCAGGAAGCCGAGGATCTCGTCGTCATTGACAGTGAACGAGATACCGTTGACGGCTTTTTTGTCGCCGTATCTCTTCACCAGATTGTTAATCTCAATCATTGTTACCTCCAAGCATGTAGATACATCCTTTATTATAACAAAGTAAGAAAAACAAAAAAATATGAATTAGTCAAAAAGAGCGGCAGTATCAGGCCTGTTTTAAGGCAAATTCTACGGCAAATACCTTGGTATCGATGTTCTTATATCCGAAAACCGTGACTTTACCGTCGTTATTGAAGATAAAAAGCTCTACCTTCTCCCCTGCCTTGACCTCGCAAATGTAATTGATCACAAGGTCTTCGATCAGCGAAACGTCATAACCATTCTTGAAAAGAGCGTCATACGCCCAGGCAGTATACCTTGAGTTATTTACGTGCCTGTTGCGGTCGAGTTCGTTATAGTCTGCATATTTGACGATAACAGGCTTATCCGTATCCCCTGCTATGTCATTTCTGTCAGGGAATTTGATCTTAGGGCAATTCTCACCGAAAACAAGCCTCGGGTCCTGAATGACCGGCGGCGGAAGCTCAGGGCGCTTATTGGCAATGACAGGTCTGTGCGTGTTCCAGTCGGCAAGGATCCACGTAGATGTCGCCTGGCCGATCAGTCTGCCGTCTTTGCTGTAGATCTCAAAATCACGGCCATAATAGAACTTATTGAGCTCTGTAGACCATGTTCTGATGTGGAAAGTGTCATGCCATGAAGGAAGCTCGGTAAAATGAAGCCTCATCTTAAGGATGATCCAGCAAATCTCGTGTTCTTTAAGGAAATCAGTGCCATAGCCGACGGAATTAGAGCTCCTCTCGGCAGCTTCCTGAAGATCTCCAATCAGCGAAGAACAATAAAGCTTATCTCCGATGCCGCACTCCGTTGCCTTGCAATAGACTTCGACATCAGTATATTTTCCGGGATCACTCATCGTCTTCTGCCTCGTCCTTTTCAGCCTTGTCTTCCTTGATTATCGGCATAGGCATAGGCTTGGTAGCTCTCGGATTATATCTTCTGAAGACCTTATACATCTCAGGCTTGAAAACAAAAACAACAACGAATTTATATCCGTCCTGCGTAAAGCAGCAATACCAGTACTTGTCCTCGATCGGGAAATCCATGAGCTCGGTAAGTCTTACGAGGAAATTGGCTTTACTCCTGTCAGAGCTGAATCTGTCAGACGTTACAGGACCAATGTATTCGCATTCCTTAATAGAGAAGCTGACAAGCTCATCACGCTTATCTTTACCGGATATGACGGCGCACTCAAAGAAATCATTAGATATCTCAAGCTCATATTCCTTATGCTGGCGCTTTAAGAGCTTGTAAAGACCGAAAGCCAGAGCGACCGATATAAAAGACGTGATCGGCCAAACGGCAGCGCCCCAGAAAAGGAACGGGATAAACATTATGAGAACTATGAGTACCAGGCATAAAAGTATCGATGAGACTATGAAAACGATGCCTTTAGCGCCATTCTTACGTACGGTTAAGGATTCAATAAAACTGTCTTGTAGCATGATTCACCTCGAACAGTGTTTATTCTATCACAAAGGGGCTTAATATGGGCGGAATAAAACAGGGGTTCAGAACCATAATTTCATAGGGGGTATTTTGTCGCAATTTCAGAGGTAATTGTATGCTTTTTTCACGGGTTTTGACGATTCCTTGCAGCATTTTGTCGTTTCTGTATTAGACCTTGTATGAAATCTTGAAGGTATTATGACTGTCTTTGTCACACAAAAAGTGGGGGCCCCGCGCATAACGAGCAGCGTAAGACGAAAAAGCGCAAAACATAAAGACAAAAAAGAACCGCTTCCTAAGAAACGGTTCTTTAAGTTCTCTCTTCGATAAGTGAGCAAATTGATTATTTCGCAACATTCTGCACAAGCGAAGCGCGGACCCGTTGCGAAAAATCAGTTTGCGAACAATTTAATACATCGGCTGCTGAGGCATTGCAGGAGCTTCCTTCTCAGGAATATCCGTGACAACTGCTTCAGTTGTGAGGAGTGTTGAAGATACGGATGCAGCATTCTGGAGAGCAGAACGTGTAACCTTTGCAGGATCAACGATTCCGGCTTCGAACATGTCGACATACTGGTCGTTAAGAGCATCGTAGCCAGTGCCTGCTGCAGAATTCTTGATCTTCTCGCAGATAACGCTGCCGTCGAGGCCTGCGTTTGCAGCGATCTGGCGGATGGGCTCTTCGAGAGCTCTCAGAACGATCTTAACACCTGTCTTAACGTCGCCTTCTGTCTCATCCAAAAGCTTAGCGATAGCAGGAAGTGCGTTGATATAAGCTGTTCCGCCGCCGGGAACGATACCCTCTTCAACTGCAGCTCTTGTTGCAGCGAGAGCGTCCTCGATACGGAGCTTTCTTTCCTTCATCTCTGTCTCTGTGGCAGCGCCGACCTTGATAACGGCTACGCCGCCGGAGAGCTTGGCAAGACGTTCCTGGAGCTTTTCTCTGTCATAGTCAGACTTGGTCTCTTCGATCTGAGCCTTGATCTGGGCTACACGGGACTTAACTGCGCCCTCTTCACCCTCACCGTCAACGATGATCGTGTTGTCCTTGTTTACCTTGACCTGGTGAGCGTGACCAAGCTGGTCAAGAGTTGTGTCCTTGAGCTCGAGGCCAAGGTCAGATGTGATTACCTGGCCGCCTGTGAGGATAGCGATATCTTCGAGCATAGCCTTTCTTCTGTCGCCGAAGCCCGGAGCCTTAACGCCGACGCATGTGAATACGCCTCTGAGCTTGTTAACGATAAGTGTTGCGAGAGCATCACCTTCGATGTCTTCTGCGATGATTACGAGCTGCTTGCCGGACTGTGCGAGAGGCTCGATGACAGGAAGAAGATCCTGAATGTTGGAGATCTTCTTATCTGTGATGAGGATATAAGGCTCATCGAAAACAGTCTCCATCTTATCTGTGTCAGTTGCCATATAAGGAGAGATATAACCTCTGTCAAACTGCATACCTTCAACAACGGAGAGCTCTGTGAGCATTGACTTGCTCTCTTCGACTGTGATGACGCCGTCAGCTGTAACCTTTTCCATTGCTTCAGCGATCATCTTGCCGACTTCTTCGTCACCTGCAGAGATAGCTGCAACACGTGCGATATCCTTGGAACCGTCAACCTGCTTAGCCTTGCTTAAGATCTCTGTAACTGCTGTATCAACGGCCTTGGAGATACCCTTTCTCAAGATGATCGGGTTAGCGCCTGCAGCAACGTTCTTCATGCCTTCACGGATGATTGCCTGAGCCAGGAGCGTAGCTGTTGTTGTACCGTCGCCTGCTACGTCGTTTGTCTTGGATGCGACTTCCTTGACGAGCTGTGCGCCTGCATTCTCGTAACGGTCCTCGAGCTCGATCTCTTTTGCGATCGTAACGCCGTCGTTTGTGATGAGGGGTGCGCCATACTTCTTGTCGAGAACAACGTTTCTTCCCTTAGGTCCCAAAGTAACCTTAACTGTGTCGGCTACCTTATTTACGCCTGCTTCTAAGGACTTTCTTGCGTCCTCAGCGTACTTAATGTCTTTTGCCATATATATTCGCCTCCAAATTTATAATCAATCTTCAACGATAGCAGCGATGTCGTCCTGACGAACGATGATGTACTCTTCACCGTCGAGCTTAACGTTTGTGCCGGCATAATCACGGATGATTACCTTCTCGCCGACCTTAACTTCCATCTTGATCTCATTGCCGTCTACGATTCCGCCGGGACCAACTGCGATGATCTCTGCGATCTGAGGCTTCTGCTGAGCACCGGATGACAAGATGATGCCGCTCTTTGTTGTCTCTTCAGCCTGAAGTTTCTTTACTACCACCTTATCTGCTAAGGGCTTAATTGTCATAAAAAAGACCTCCAATACAATGAAATTATGGTTAGCACTCTATAACCCTAAGTGCTAACCACAACAAAATATAATTCTTATTTTCGAGTGTGTCAATACGAAAATCAAAAAAAGTCAAAAAGCGCTAGTGGACCAGCTGATCAAGCGGAATATCTGTCCTGCAGCTATCCAGAGAAGGAGCGTGGGACGGCACTTTGACCTCATCAAATTCAGTGGTCGTACCATAGAAGAAAAGCTGGACGTAAGGAACATAAGCGTTCCAGTTAGCCCTGATGCTCCACTCGTCGCCGTACATGCCCGAATTGTAGCAGCCTTCGATCGCGAGCTGGAGATACATGATCTCGGCATTCTGAAGCGAAGGCAGGAAATCCAGAGCGTAGTGCTCGATATCTTCCTTTGAAATATTGGTAACTACCGCGCTGAGAATATCATCAAGGCAAGCAAGCTTATTTGTAGCGGAGAGACCCATGTACTGGTTCAAGAGGCTTCTTAAGACTTCTACCTGACGCTCCTGTCTCTCGTACTCGCCGTTACCGATATATCTGATCCTGGCATAAGCAACTGCCTGAATACCGTTGAGCCAGGTGCCTGAGCCGGTGCTGCTGATAAGGGCAGCGTTGGAATTCATCTCTTTGATGTAGTTATTGGCGATATCCTTCTCTCCTGCCGTCATGTTGACGTAAACGCCGCCGACAGCGTCTATGATCTGCGCCATGTGACTGAAGTTAACGTAAGCATAACCGTCGATCTTGATCCTCAGACAGTTCTCGACTGTTGCCTGCAGGAGCTCAGCACCGCCGTAAGACATCGCTGCATTGATCTTATGAGGGTTTGAGTAGCCCGGGAAATATGCATATGTATCTCTGGGGATTGAAATGAGCTTGATGGTGCCGTTCTTAGAGTCGATAGACATGACCATCGTGATGTCAGAGCGGTCACCCTTACCGTCAGAGCTGTAGTTCTTGGATCGGCTGTCGATACCGATAAGAAGGAAGTTCTTGACGGGCTCATCCTGGATTACTTCAAACTGGGTGGTCTCAGTTACATCGCTCAAAGGGACTGTACTGCCGAGTTCGTCCACGATGGTAATGACCGCATCCGGTGCCGTTGTCTCATAAGTGATCTGGTTCAAAAGGTATTCTTTGTACCACAAACCGAAGAAAAAGACACCGAGCACGATGCCGAGAAGACCGGCAAGTGCACCCAAAAGTATCCTGAGGCGTACATTCTTGTTGCCTGATTTTTTCGAAGCCTTGGAGGACTTTTGGGAGAAACCGTACTGATAAGCCTCGTCATTGTCAGAGACTTTATCGTCGTTGTAACCCTGAATATCCTTCTCAGAAACGGCGTGATAGACAGTCGTTAAGTCCTGTTTAAGCTCCTCGGAAGGAACTTCAGGCTTCGGATTAGGATCAGGTAATCCTCTTTTGTTATTATCGTTATAAGACATTAATTCTCCGTCCTAACTTTATTTTCAATCTTTAAGACCTTCAGGGTTCATCGTCTGCCACTTCCAGCAGGATGAACACATCTCTTCGATGCCGTACTCAGCCTTAAAGCCGAGCACTTCTTCAGCCTTCTTTGTCGAAGCATAGCATATAGCAATATCGCCTGCTCTTCTCGGGCCGATCTTATGATTGATCTCATGTCCGCATGCTTTCTCAAAAGCTTTAACCGCTTCGATTACAGACGTGCCTTTGCCTGTACCGAGATTAAACACTGAGACAGAATCATTCGTTTTACCGAGGAATTCTATCGCTTTAACGTGTCCTTTTGCAAGGTCAACGACATGTATATAATCACGAAGACATGTTCCGTCAGGTGTGTCGTAATCGTCTCCGAAGATCGTAAGGCACTCCAATGTGCCGCCTGCAACCTTCGAAATATAAGGGAAAAGATTATTAGGAATTCCTCTGGGATCTTCGCCGATAAGTCCGCTCTCGTGAGCTCCGACAGGATTGAAATATCTTAAGAGGCAGATCTTCTTTCCCGGATTAGCGGCAGCATAATCTCTTAATACCTGTTCGAGCATCCACTTGGTCCATCCGTAAGGATTTGTGCAGACGCCCAAGGGGCTTTCCTCCGTAAAAGGAACATCTTCGCTCATTCCGTAAACGGTAGCTGATGAGCTGAACACTAGCTTATCAACACCAAACTCTGACATCAGGCGGCATACATTGATCATGCTGTCGATGTTGTTTGAATAATAATCGAGCGGGATCTGCACAGATTCGCCAACTGCTTTAAGGCCTGCGAAATGGATAATGCTGTCTATCTTGTTCTCTTCGAAAACTTTTCGAAGTGCGTTAATGTCACAACAGTCAACGTTGTAGAACTTAAATCTCTTGCCCGTGATCTTTTCCAAACGGTTCTGGACTTCCATCTTGCTGTTGGAAAGATTGTCGGCGATAACCACATCATAGCCGTTCTCATGCAATGAGATAACGGTGTGTGATCCGATATATCCGTTACCGCCTGTAACTAATACTGTAGGCATATTATCTCCTTTAGGTGTCATCTAGATAAGTTATTTAACCACAAATGATTTTAATTTGAAACTAATTCCACACATTTGCACCATTTTCAAATGAACAGAAAATCATTTTCAGTTAGAATATGCTTGTACTTTTAAAAAACATTAATGGAGTAACTGATGAACAAACTTATCTATATTGCAGACGACGACGATAACATTAGAAATCTACTTAAGACATTCCTTGAAAGAGAAGGCTTTCACGTAACGGGATTTCCTACAGGAGACAAGCTTTTCGAAGTATTCTCCAATTCACCTGCAGATCTTATCATTCTCGATGTCATGATGCCCGGTCATGACGGCTTCTTTATCCTTAAAGAGATCCGCAAGACATCAAATGTTCCGATCATTATGCTCACTGCAAAAGACAGTGATGCTGACTATATCCAGGGCCTCGACATGGGCAGCGACGACTATTTCACAAAGCCGTTCTCCCCTGTTAAGCTCGTATCAAAAGTTAAATCTGTTTTGAAGAGACAGGAAGAAATCACCGGAAAGACCGGCGATAAGCCTGACAACGATGCAGTTTACGAATTCGCTGACATCATCATCAACAGAAAGACAAAAGAAACAACCATGAAGGGCAAGCCCCTTCCTCTCACACCTAATGAATATCAGCTTCTGACCTACCTCATCTCCAACAGGGACAGAGCCGTATCCAGAGCAGAACTCTTAGACAAGATCTGGGGTTATGAGACTCAGGTCGAGACAAGAGTCGCCGATGACACTGTTAAAAGACTAAGGAAGAAAATCAGCAAATCTGATGCTAAAATATCTACTATCTGGGGTTACGGCTTCAGACTTGTCAACAGAACAGACGAAGATACGGATGACGAAGAAGACGACGGAGATATTCAGGATTAATGACTGACAAACCGGATCAGCCACGGTTAAAAACAAAGAAACCTTCAAGAAATAAAGCGGCAATCAGAATACCGATCTCTCTGCACTTTTACGCGGTTGAGATCGTGATAATTATTCTGGTTGTCTTTATTATCAATTTCTATATCCAGTCCATCGTTAAGAATTACATCGCCAATGAGTGTAACTCCCGTCTTGATGCGGCCGTTAACTCCACTCAGGAGTTCGCTAACGCATTCAGCTCGCAGATAAGCGCATCCGACGAAAAGACTGAAGAAAACATCCGCGCTATCCTCGTTGATTCCATCGTCTCATCTGCCGACCTTTCAAACCAGGCAACCATCGCGCTCTACACGCTCGATAAAGAGACCGGCAACTACATCCTTCTATGGCCTACTGCCCAATATTCAGCTTCATATGCCAACATTGCCTCAAACGTAGTAGGCAACGTTATCGAGGAAGAGGGTTATCTGGAACTAAACAAGACCCGCACGATCGATATCGACGGAAGCATCATCTACTACAGATCCATGCAGTTCGTCTATGCTCCGAAGATCTCTGACGAGGATTCGGTTGAGATCGATCCTGAGACAGCAAAAGAAGAGATCAATCTCGACGATTACTATCTCTGCGTTTACGTTAACTCAAGCTCATACTATTCATTCATGGCGGCAATGACTCTTGCGCTCATCCAGGCTGCACTCCTTGCCATCCTTATCGCGGGCATCTTGAGTATGATGATGACGTATCCTCTCATCTTCTCCACACAGAAGCTCTCGAGATTTGCCAGAAGGATCGCAAGGGGTGACTTCACGCCCTCCCGAGGCCATATCGTCAGTAAAGAGCTTTCAGAACTTGGCGACGTCATGAACCAGATGGCATTTAAGCTTCAAGAGTCAGATAACGAACAGAAGACCTTCTTCCAGAATGCTTCGCACGAGCTCCGTACTCCTCTCATGTCCATCCAGGGCTATGCAGAAGGTCTTAAATACGGCGTTTTCGAGACCGACGATGACAGAGACAACGCTATCGACGTCATCATCGCAGAGACCGGAAGGCTCTCTTCCCTCGTTGAAAATCTCCTCTCGATCTCCAAGATGGATATGAGCCGCAGCGGCAACTTCGAGGTCAAAAAGCAGAACATCAACGTTTCGAAGATCTGCGACACCATCATCGACCGTGTCAGAGGCAACTTCATTCACGAAGACAAGGCCATCATCAACGACATCAACATTAAGGATACTTACATTTATGCCAACGAGAACGATCTCATCAGATGTCTCGAAAACATATTCTCCAACTGCTTAAGATACTGCAAGACATCAGTCACTTTCAGCTGCAAGAGAGATCAGGCTTCACCCAACGTCATTTTCCAGATCTCCGACGACGGCCCGGGCATCGCTCCCGAAGTCTTGGATCACCTCTTTGAGCGTTTCTCTAAAGGCGCTGACGGTAAGCACGGCATAGGACTTGCCCTCGCAAAGGCCATAGCCGAAGAGCACAACGGCAGGATCAATGCGTATAACAAGTCTAAGGGCGGTGCCTGCTTCGAGGTCATCCTGCCGGTAATCGTACACAGGGACCAGTTGTCTAAGATAAACAATGATAGTACTAAGTAAATAGCATCCCGCAACAAGGTCCTCCTTCGTGCGGAAAGTTGCGGGATACTATTTACTTGTACAAGTTTGCTTAAAAACGTGTCATATTACGGCAAAATAAAAGGGTGCCTCGCATGAGACGCCCTTAAAACTTAACTTGCAAAATCTTATCTCAGATTGAAGTAGCGCACTGCATTGAAGAATGCGGCCTTGCCTTCGTATCTCTTCTCGGTCTCTTCAATAAACTTCGACTTAGCTGCCTGGATGGTAGCGTAATTGCGCTGATAGGTCAAAAGCAGATTGAGAGCATCGCTTATCGTGGCGCACCTTCCGGTAAGTATGAGCGACTGGATCTTGAAAAGGATCCTGGGGTCAACGTATTCTGAAGCCAGCGAGCATTCGCCGTAACGGTTATAAAGAAGCGTCAGCTCTGTCGACATCTCGCCCGCTTCTACGTACAATTTCTCAAGCTTCTTCTTACGGCTGCTCTTCTTAATGAAGAATCCGGCGATCAGGCCTGCGCCTGCCAGAATGATCGCACCGAAGATAACACCGACAATGATCTTGTTGGTAATATACTTAGTCCTTAAAAGCTCAATTACAAGATTGACCGCACCAACCGATGCGAGAACGATTCCCCAGATAAGCATATTCTTGGGAGAAGTTGAAAATCTGGTGATATCCCTGTTGATGTTCTCATATTTCTGGAAAAGATCGACCTTTGGCGAGAAGTAATTGATCATCTTCTGGCACTCATTGAGGCTCTGTTCCCTTTGAGCATTAAAAGCAGCATAATCTATCTGCTGGTAAGGCACCTGCTGTGCAGGATAACCGTATGCAGGAGCAGGCTGGGCTCCGGGATATACCCTTTGCTGCTGATATGCCGGCTGCTGATATACGGGTTGCTGATATGCCTGCTGCTGATATACAGGCTGCTGGTAGACAGGCTGCGCCTGCTGGGGCTGAGCCTGATAAGCATATCCTGTCTGCTGATAAGGCTGGGCCGGCTGTACAGGTGCCTGTGCTGCGGGCTGGACCCGGGCAGGCTGCGGATCAGGTGTAGCAGGATCCGGTGTGCCGCTTATCTTCCAATCGTTGTCAAAATCTGCCATCTATATAATCTCTCCCTCAATAGACTAAAAATCATTTTATAACTTTTCGAACAAATAATCAAAAAACCAAAGCGTTAATATGCAAAAGCCTATTGTTCAAACAAGTAAAAGGGGTTGCCTTATCAGACAACCCCTTGATTTAAGATCTGTTTTAAGATCAGCCGAGCTTAGGGCACTGAGCCAGAGAAGCTGCGATATCGTCATCTGTAGGAATGTAATCATCCATGACGCCGTCGTTGTACTTCTGGTAAGCAACGAGGTCGAAATAACCTGTGCCTGTAAGACCGAATACGATGTTCTTAGCTTCGCCTGTCTCTTTGCACTTAAGAGCTTCGTCGATAGCAACCTTGATTGCGTGTGAGCTCTCAGGTGCAGGAAGGATACCTTCAACTCTTGCGAACTGCTCAGCAGCTGCAAATACGTCTGTCTGCTTAACGGATGTAGCCTTCATGAAGCCGTCATCATAGAGCTGAGACAGGATCGTGCTCATGCCGTGATATCTCAAGCCGCCTGCATGGTTAGGAGCAGGCATAAAGTTGCTGCCCAACGTGTACATCTTAGCGAGAGGGCAAACACGGCCGGTGTCACAGAAGTCGTAAACGAAGGAACCTCTTGTGAATGAAGGACAAGAAGCAGGCTCAACAGCGATGATCTCATACTGGTTCTCGCCTCTGAGCATCTCGCCGACGAAGGGTGAGATAAGACCGCCGAGGTTGGATCCGCCGCCTGCGCATCCGATGATCATGTCAGCCTTAACGCCTATCTTATCAAGAGCAGCCTTTGTCTCAAGACCAATAACTGACTGGTGGAGCAATACCTGATTGAGAACTGAGCCCAATACATATCTGTAGCCCTCCTGAGTCGTAGCAGCCTCAACAGCCTCAGAGATAGCGCAGCCCAAAGATCCGTCTGTTCCGGGGAACTGCTCGTTGATCTTGCGGCCGACGTTTGTGTTCATTGAAGGAGAAGGTGTTACGGTAGCGCCGTAAGTTCTCATAACTTCACGTCTGAAAGGCTTCTGCTCGTAGGATACCTTAACCATGTATACCTGGCAGTCAAGTCCGAAATAAGCTGTAGCCATTGAAAGAGCTGTACCCCACTGGCCTGCGCCTGTTTCTGTGGTTACACCCTTGAGGCCCTGCTTCTTAGCGTAATAAGCCTGAGCAATAGCTGAATTGAGCTTATGGGAACCTGAAGTGTTGTTGCCTTCGAATTTGTAGTAGATATGTGCAGGTGTACCCAAAGCCTTCTCGAGGCAATAAGCTCTTACGAGCGGAGAAGGTCTGTACATCTTATAGAAATCAAGGACTTCACCGGGGATGTCGATCCACTGATCGTCATTGTTCATTTCCTGCTTGGAAAGTTCTTCGCAGAAGATAGGATAAAGATCTTCAGCCTTAAGAGGCTCACCTGTTCCGGGATTAAGAAGCGGAGCGGGCTTTTTCTTCATATCAGCACGTACGTTGTACCATGCTGAAGGGATCTCGTTCTCGGAAAGATAGATCTTGTAAGGAATCTCGGACATAAATTGTCTCCCTTCAAAAATAAAAACTAAGCTATTTTACAACAAAACCTAAGATATTGCACAATACTTATTTAATATGTTGAAAATCCAAATCGCACATTAAAAACTCTTTTTGGCTTCCTCAAGAGTCTCGATCACTTTATCGCACCACCTGTCAAACTCAGGATCCTCTTTCATGCATTCCTTGTGGTTAAGAATGTACTCCAAAGCGATCCTAACGCCCTTATGGAAAGGAACGGTCGTCTTAAGGTCAGGCGCGAGCCTTTTGATCTTCGAGTTATCGAAAACGACAGATACGGCCTTGTCACCCGTAAGGCTGCCTTCAAAATCGTAATCAGGGCCTGCAGCCGTAAGGAATTCTGACGATACGTGATAAGCATTGAGTTCAACGCCTAAAGCATCAGCAATGGTCTGATAGATCTGATTCCATGTAAGAACTTCATCACCTGTCAGCTGGAAGGCCTCGCCTATTGCATGGCGGTTACCCATGAGAGCCGTATAGCCGACAGCGAAGTCTTCGTTAAACGTCAGGTGCCATAAAGACTCTCCGTCACCGTGAATGATAACGGGTTTTCCTTCCATCATGCGCTTAACGACCTGCCAGGATCCGTTCTTTCCGTGTACGCCCAGAGGAATGCTTCTCTCATCGTAAGTATGGCTGGGTCTGACGATCGTTACCGGGAACTTGTCTTCCCTGTATCTTTTCATCAGGTATTCTTCGCAGGCGATCTTATTGCGGGAATATTCCCAGTAAAGATTGGCAAGAGCCGTTCCTTCAGTGATCACATAGTTTGCCGAAGGCTTATGGTAAGCGGAAGCGGAACTGATATAGATATACTGTCTGCATTTGCCGTTAAAAAGCCTGAAGTCACGATCCACCTGATCTACAGTGAATCCTATGAATTCGCACACACAGTCGAAAACCATATCGCCAACTGCTTTAAGCACTGCTTCCTCATCGTTAATATCGCAGACTATCTGATGGACATTCTCGGGGACGGTATCTGCCCTGTTGCCGCGGTTAAGAAGCCAGACTTCCCACATGGGATCTTTTGCAAGTCTTCTTACTATCGCGCTGCTGATAGTGCCTGTTCCGCCGATAAACAATGCTTTCATACGGTTCTCCTTTACTGCTGTAAATATCAATTTTCGTGACTGACAAAGAAATTTTATCAAACTAAAGAAACGCCCGATATCAAATACCTCTATCTGAATCCGCATTTTCTTGCCAAATGTGATAAACTTCTGTCGTTATAAATTATTAAAAGGCTTGGCACATGAAAACTTCAGATTTCTATTACGATCTGCCCGAAAGACTTATCGCACAGGTTCCTACCAAGGACCGTCTTGCGTCCAGGCTTTTGGTGCTCGACAAAAACACCGGCAGAATAGTTGACGGTCACTTCCCTGATATCAAGAATTACCTTCACAAAGGTGATGTTCTTGTTATCAATAACACGAGAGTCATTCCCGCCAGGCTTTTAGGCGTACGTTCTGATACACAGAGCCCCGTAGAGCTCCTGCTCCTTAAGCGTATCGATGATAACCACTGGGAGACTTTGGCACGTCCGGGCAAAAAAGTCAGAGAAGGCAAACACCTGACCTTCATCCCCGGTGAGCTTGAAGCCGAGTGCGAACAGGTCTTAGAGAGCGGAAACAGGATCATAAGATTCGATTTCAAGGGCGTATGGGAAGAAGTGCTTGATAAGGCCGGAACGATCCCCCTGCCTCCCTATATTCACGAGAAGCTCGATGACCCCGAGCGTTATCAGACCGTTTATTCCAAAGATTCCGGTTCAGCCGCTGCTCCTACGGCAGGTCTTCACTTTACAAATGAACTCTTATCAGAGCTTAAAGAAGCAGGCATAGAGATCGCTGAGCTCACACTGCATGTCGGCCTCGGAACATTCAGACCTGTTAAGGCTGAGACTATTGAAGATCACGAGATGCATTCCGAATGGTATGACTTCCCTAAGGAAGCATCAGATATCATCCGCAAAGCAAGAAGCGAAGGCAGACGTATTGTTTCAGTCGGCACGACATCCACAAGAACTTTGGAAGCGGTAGCATCAGCCGATCCTGAGATGATGCCCACATCAGGCTATACAAACATCTTCATCTACCCGGGCTACAAGTTTAAGTGTGTAAACTCGCTTATTACTAACTTCCATCTTCCCGAGTCTACGCTCATAATGCTTGTATCGGCTTTGGCAGGAAGAGAAAATGTATTAAACGCATATAAGCACGCAGTCGAGGAAGAATACAGGTTCTTCTCCTTCGGCGACGCGATGTTCATTACAGATTTGGAGAACTGATATGGCTAACCCGCCCGTATGGTACGAACACATTCATACATGCGCTCAGACAGGCGCCCGTTTAGGTAAAGTCCACACACCGCACGGCACCTTTATGACACCTGCATTTATGCCTGTAGGAACACAGGCTTCAGTAAAAGGCATGAGCCCCGAAGAAGTATCGGGAATGGGCGCAGGAATCATGCTCTCCAATACTTACCACCTCTGGCTCAGACCCGGAAGCGATATCGTTGCCAAAGCAGGCGGTCTTCACAAGTTCATGAACTGGAAAGGCGCTATCCTTACAGACAGCGGCGGATTCCAGGTCTTCTCACTTTCGAAGCCCAAGGACATCAAAGAAGAAGGCGTTAAATTCAGCTCTCACATTGACGGAAGAAAGCTTTTCCTGACACCTGAGATATCCATGCAGGTTCAGAACGATCTTGGCGCAGACATCATCATGGCATTTGACGAATGCTGCCCCTACCCTTCTGAACACGCTTATGCAGACAGGTCGCAGGCAAGGACAACCAGATGGCTCGAGCGCTGCATCGAGGCTCACAAGAGACCTGATGAACAGGCTTTGTTCGGTATTATTCAGGGATCTATGTATCCTGATCTGCGCAAGAAGAGTGCTGACGCGATAACTTCTTTTGATCTTCCCGGCTTTGCCATCGGAGGCATCTCCGTAGGCGAACCCAAGAATCTTTTCATCGACATGATCGACTGCACAGTTCCTCTCATGCCCGAAGACAAGCCCCGTTATCTGATGGGCGTCGGAACACCCGATTACCTTATCGAAGGCTCCTGCCGCGGCGTTGACATGTTCGACTGCGTTCTCCCCACAAGAATGGGCAGACACGGCACGATCCTTACCGACTATGGCAAGAAGATCATCAGAGACAAAAAGTTCGCAGAAGACTTCGGCCCGATGGATCCCGAATGCAGCTGCTATGCATGCACTAACTTCTCCGCAGCTTACGTAAGGCACCTGATCAAAGCTAATGAGATGTTCGGATTAAGACTTTGCACATATCACAACATCCACTTCCTTCTCGTTCTCATGGAGCGTATCCGTCAGGCAATCGCAGAAGACAGACTTGGAGACTTCAGAAAAGAGTTCTACGAGAGATTAGGTTAACATGAGACCTGTCTTCTATGCACAGAAAAGCGCCAAAGAAACGGAGCGCGAGATTTCTCACCGTGATCTTGCCAGAAAGATCTGTGCTGACGGGATAGTCCTGCTCGAGAATAACGGCATCCTGCCTCTTAAATCCAAAACAGTAGCCCTTTACGGAGCCGGAGCAAGACACACTGCTTTCGGAGGAACGGGCTCGGGCGAAAACAATCCCCGTCACAACGTTAATGTTGAAGAAGGCTTAAAAAACGCCGGATTAACCGTCACTTCCGATGAATGGCTCGACGAATACGATGTGCTTTTCGAGAAGGAACTTATCTCATACAAAAAGCGATTGAAAAAAGGCATGAGGAAAGTCCCTCTCGGGGAACACATGGATTATGCCGCTGACAATCCGTTCTATCTTCCCGCAGGAAGAGCATTGACCGGCAAAGATAAGACTGATGCCGATACAGCGGTCTATGTACTGACCAGACAAGCCGGCGAAGGCGCAGACAGGAAAGACATTCCCGGTGACTATTACGCTACCGTTGACGAGATCAAGCTCATGCGTTCGATTGCAGAGCATTATAAGGATACGATCCTTGTCCTTAATGTCGGAGCAGTCATCGACCTCTCATTCCTTGATGAAATCAATTTCTCTGCCGTTGTTCTTCTTATGCAGGGCGGAATGGAAACAGGAAATGCTTTTGCAGACATTCTTACAGGCAAAGTTAATCCTTCCGGAAGGCTTGCCGATACCTGGGCATGCAAATACGGCGACTACCCTTGTGCCGACACGTTCTCTGAAAGAAGCCCCGAGAAGCATCAGGAAGACTACAGAGAAGGTATCTTCGTAGGATACAGATGGTTTGATAAAAAGGCTGTTAAGCCCAGATACAGATTCGGTTACGGATTAAGTTATACAAGCTTTAAGACCGTTTATTCCGTTTGCGAAAACAACCACACCACAATATCTGTTACTGCCGAAGTAACTAACACCGGTGTTGCCGCAGGCAAAGAAGTCGCCATGTGCTTCTTATCCTGCCCTGAGAATGTTCTGGTAAGAGAAGCAAAAAGCCTTGCAGGATTTAAAAAGACTAAGATCTTAGAGCCCGGAGAAAGCCAAAAGATAACTATCGGTTTTGATCTTACTGACTTTGCAGGATTCGATAACGACAGACATCAGTTTATTCTTGAACAGGGCGGATATATCGTTTATCTGAACGATATTCCTGTTGCGGTAATTGATCTTGATGCAGATGCTGTTACCGAGAAGACAGAGCCGCTGTCTTTATCAGACAGAAACATTGATTTTATAATCTATGACAAGAATCAAAGGAACATCCCGGAAGGCTTGGACAGGATCAAGATCAAAGCATCATATATCGAATGCATCACTCATGAATACAATGTCCCCGGATTTGAAAGAAGCGAAGAGATCGACAAGATCATTTCAAGTCTTTCTTATAAAGACATGTGCAGGCTTCTTACCGGCCGTACTTATTTCGGGCCCTTCAGGCACAGGGTTTTCGGCGCCGTCGGATATACAACATCTAACCTTTTCCATAAAGGGATCGATGCGATGCCTATGGCTGACGGACCGCAGGGATTAAATCTTACCCGCGTTTCCAAAAAGCCATGGCACAACATATATGCCATTCCTACACTTCCTGAGTCTATAAGACGCCGTAAATCAGGCGTATCTGAAAACTCAGGCTACAAAGAACTCTACTATCAGTTCTGCACGTCATGGCCGTCAGAGACTTTGGTCGCGCAGACTTGGGATGTTGAAAGCGCCCGCATGATCGGAGCTGCTATTGCCCGGGAGATGCGCGAATACGGTGTTGTCTTCTGGCTCGCACCCGCGGTCAATATACACAGGAACCCTTTATGCGGCAGAAACTATGAATACTATTCTGAAGATCCGCTGCTCACAGGCCTTATGGCAAGATACACCATGAGCGGCATTCACTCTCAGAAGGGCTGCTTTCCGACAATAAAGCATTACGCCGCAAACAACCTGGAGACAAAGCGCAATATCTCTTCATCCAACCTCGATGAAAGAACATTAAGAGAGATCTATCTTAAAGCATTCCGTATCGCATTAGATAACGATCACCTGGAAGCGGTAATGTGCAGCTACAACAAGATAAACGGCATCTATTCTGCTTTAAACTACGATCTCCAGACAAAGATATTGAGAAACGAATGGGGCTTTAACGGCATCGTCATGACCGACTGGGTAGCAACAGGACATCACGAGAGTCTTGACGAACTCTGCTGCAAAGCAGGCACGGACCTCATCATGCCGGGTTTTCCTCATATTCCGTCAAAGATAATGAGAGCCTACAAAAAAGGTCTCATATCAGGCGATGATATCGAGAGGTCGGCAAGAAGGATAATCAAGTTTGCTTTGGAAAGCCACACGGCGGGAAATTAAGTATCGAGCTTAAGAGTTACCGCAGAAAGATTCCCGCACTTAAGCTGGTTCTGATCTGAGATCCTTCTTATAAGCATATTCATCCATTCAGAGCATGTATCAGCGACCAGAGCATCTGCAAGGATGCCCTCATCTGTCAGATATTTATAGAAATTCGAAGTGGCGCAGATGATCCTGTCTTCATGAGATAAGCAGAAATACCCGTTAGGCAAAATACTGATCTGCCCGTTTCTTACGATCTTCGCGCAGATATCGCCTCTCCTGAAACACTCTATACCGTTATTTACGGACCTTAAGAGCAGGTATTCGGAAGTCTCATCAAGGTATTCTTCCATATACGCATCGAGGGCAGCAATGCTGTTGGCGCTTTCTTCGCTTTTTAACAATTCGGAAAATAACAGAGCCTGGCTTCTGGCGCCTTCCCTGACCTTCGAGCCGTAAAACATGGCAACCGTAATACTCGGAACGAGTGTCAGATACACTTCGTCCAAGTACTCTAACGAGTCTCCCCTGTGCTTAAATGTGTAATACTCTATCACACGAAGCTCCTGTTCATCTTAATGACCACAGCAGAATAGTTATCCTGCCTGGGATTTCTTCTGGTCTTAACGCCGTATTTTATTGCTCTTGCGATACCTGTCGCATTCTGGTCGAAATGAATGTGATTAACGAGTCTGTTCAGCGGAATCGAATCCGTAACGCCGTCCGAACTTACAATGATGATATCATTCTCGATGAGTCTTATAGGCTTAGCCGTCTTAAGCACCTTGCAGTTGAGGTTGCCGACAAAATCGATCAGGCCTTTAGCTCTTGTGTCCCTGTATGCATCGACGGTATCGATCCCGCCTTCTGCAAATTTCTTGATCATGAGAGTGATGTAATTCTGCTTATAATTTAAAAGCGTTGCACGGTTGTTGCGTATGAGGATTATATTACTGTCTCCCAGGCTGTAGAAGTTCATGTAATCATCGAAAATATGCACCATGACAAGCGTCGCGCCAGCGCCGAGATGATATTCCTCATAGACCTTATTTGAGATGTCGCTGATCATTTTCGCGTTTTCATTCTGGGCATCAAACGCATAAGGATAATTCTCCGCAAGCGAATCGGTAACGTACTTTGATACGACTTCGCCGTTAAGAAGTCCGCCCATTCCGTCAGAGCAAGCAGCTATCAGGCCGGATTCTTCCACCTTTTCGATCGGCGAGATATAGATTGAATCTTCCTGATTGTCTCTTTTACCGCGCTCGTGGAAATAAGCCACGTCACATACGAGCTTCAGCTTATCCTTATGCTTCTTACTGTACGCTGTAGTCGAGATCAGGGTGTAAATTGCAACAACTACGAAAAAAACAAACGCAACAGCAAACAGCACCAGCGCTATGCCGAGTGTAAGAACGGTATCATCAGGCAAAAGACTAAAATCATACATGGTTATATCTTCTGTATCAGAGCCTCATAAGTTTGCTATTGTACTAACTTATTGTATTCTAACTCATTCTCGCTGTATTATTTAGGCTCAATCCTCAGTTGAAACATATTTGTCAATCAATTTGCCCGTGTAATAGGACATGAAATACTGTACCCAGGCTATAACAACAAAAGAATAAAGGAACATATAGATCCCGAGCGTAAGATACGACGCTGACATCAGAAGGAAAAACGGTACCGCAAAGTAAAACAGTATAACGATAAAAGCGACTCCGAGGCACGGAACAAATCTGATCAAAACGAACAGTATCGCGTTCTTATAGATCTTACCGAGCTTTAACTTAGTGGCTACCATAAGGTTATATACGAAATTCTGTACCAGAATGAATGCGAAAAGCAAAAAGCCGAAGATCATAGCAACGACTATGCCCGACTGCCCGCCGAGATTTGCATAGAACACTATAGCTATCAGGAAAACTACTGTTAAGACAATGCCTATGAACATTGCAACAAGTGACTTGCCCCAGTTTTCCTTGACACCGCGCTTAAAATCGCTGAATAAAGATACGGATGTATTAGTCCTGATGCACTTATATACTTGTGCAAAGCCTGCCTGGAACGGACCGACACAAACAAGAAGGCTTGATACCAAAGCCATAATGAAGAAAACGACAAGCAAAAGCAAAAGCTGATAAGAGATCGCTTCCGTTCCGTCTGTCTCGGTAATCGTAATGAACGCATCCCATTTCATTACCGGTGCAAGCATCGGAATGAACACCGCAGACATGTAATAGCAGAGTACGATGGCAGGAATGTTGAATATGATAAACAGAGCGTTTACGCCCATCATTCTGACCATGTTCGACCAGCCGGACATAAAAAACTTCGCGACGGGACCTTTTGCTATTGCGGGTAATTCCTTTTCAGAATCGGATTTGTTCATCGCATCAACCCGTAATACTCTTTAAGCTCTCTTCGAAAAGATTAAGGTGTTCCAAAGCTCTGTCAGCGATAGCATTATTCTTATCTTTCTTTCCTGTCTTGCCCTTAAAACGGCCTTCGATCGGCGCGACAATTCCGAAGTTCGCATTCATTGGCTGGAACTTCTTGATATGAGGATCAGACACATATAAAGCCATTGAACCGATAACAGTACAAGGATCCGGATCATATGAAGGCTCAATGCCTAATGCTCTCTGGGCGGCATAAAAGCCTGCCAGGAAACCGGAAGCGGTAGATTCGATATAGCCTTCAACACCTGTGATCTGTCCTGCAAAGAAGATATCCGGCTTTGCCCTGAGATTATAGTGTGAGGAAAGATACAAAGGCGAATTAAGGAAAGTGTTGCGGTGCATTACACCGTATCTGGTATATTCGGCATTCTCAAGACCGGGTATCATGCCAAATACTCTCTTCTGTTCAGGCCACTTAAGTCTGGTCTGGAAACCAACGAGATTGTACATGGTCTTGGCACGGTCATCCTGTCTTAACTGAAGATTCGCATATGGCTCTTTTCCAGTAGCAGGATCGATGAGACCGACACCCTTCAAAGGTCCGAATCTCATTGTATCAACGCCTCTCTGGGCCATAACCTCAATAGGCATGCAGCCTTCAAAAACGATCTCTCTGTCAAAGTTTTTGACCTCTGCCCGCTCGGCATTTACGAGTTCTTCCCTGAAAGCAAGATACTGTTCTTTAGTCATAGGGCAGTTAATATAGTCATCTCCGCCCTTGCCGTATCTTGAAGCTCTGAAAGCCTTTGTCATATCGATAGAATCACCGCTGACTATCGGTGCAGCGCTGTCAAAGAAATGAAGGCCTGAAGTATCTCCTGTTACTTTAAGGATATCTTCATAAAGATCGCCCTCTGTAAGAGGACCGGTAGCTACGATTACAATTCCCTCTTCAGGAATTTTCGGGACTTCAGCATTGATGACTTCGATCAAAGGATGGTTCTTTATCTTCTCGGTTATATATCCGGAAAACTCATCTCTGTCTACGGCCAAAGCTCCGCCCGCGGGAATGCTTGCCTTGTCGGCAGATTCCATTATGAGAGAGCCCAGCCTTCTGAGCTCTTCTTTCAAAAGTCCGATGGCATTTTCTCTTGCTGCCGCTCTTAAAGAATTGCTGCAAACGAGCTCAGCAAAGTTCTCGGAATGATGTGCAGGTGAATATTTAACAGGCTTCATCTCGCAAAGCCTGACGGATACGCCTGCTCTTGCGCAGACATAAGCGGCTTCAGAGCCTGCAAGTCCTGCTCCGATGATGGTAACAGTCGGCTTACTCTTCATCTTCTGTCTTCTTACTCTTGGATGTTCTGGACTTTCTTACGTTAGTAATGCAATCCTTATTAGAGCATCTGGGATAAGACTTCTTACCGAAGTGCTTAAGAACCATAAAGCTTCCGCACTCAGGGCAAACCTTGCCGTCGATGGGAAGATCCCATGAAATGAAATCACAGTTCGGATCAGAGCCCTGCTTGTCACATGTGTAGAATGACTTATTTCTATACTTCTTGGACTTATGTACAAGAAGTCCTGATCCGCACTTGGGGCATGTGCCCTTAGCGTAAACAACTATATTCTTTGTGTAATTGCACTCAGGGAAATTAGAACAAGCGACAAACTTGCCGTATCTGCCTTCCTTATAGACAAGCTCACCGCCGCACTGGGGGCAGACCTCACCGGTCTTCTCAGGCTCAAATGTTATCTTATCGATAGACTCCTGAGCAGCCTTGATCTGAGAATTGAACTCGGGATAGAATTTCTCAAGAACGTCTTCCCATTCTTCCTTGCCCTCTTCTACTTCATCGAGTTTATTCTCCATCTCTGCAGTAAAAGAGAGGTCAACGATCTCGCTGAAATTTTCGGAAAGCATATTGGTTACGATCTTACCGAGGTCAGTGATCTGAAGAAGTCTTCCGTTCTTCTCGATATACTTACGGTCTAGGATAGTAGAAATAGTAGGCGCATATGTAGAAGGTCTTCCGATACCGTACTCTTCAAGAGCCTTGATGAGCGTAGCTTCCGTATAATGCGGAGGCGGTGTCGTAAACTTCTGGAGTGACTTAAGGTCTAAAAGCTCAAGCTTCATTCCGTCTTCAATAGGCGGGATAGCAGCCTTTGTATCAGCATCTTCTACCTTTGTATCTTCAGCGATGTCATCGTAAAGAACAAGGAATCCCTTGAACGTTACAGTCTCACCTGTTGCTCTGAAAACTCTGTTGTTGCAGGAAGCCTGGCAAGTAACAGTATCAAGCTTGCATGCAGTCATCTGTGTGGCAAGGAATCTGTCCCAGATAAGCTGATAGAGCTTGTACTGATCGTTTGTAAGAGAAGACTTGATGTTTCTCGGATCAAGATCAAAGTGTGTAGGTCTGATAGCTTCGTGAGCGTCCTGGGCAGAATTCTTATTCTTATACTGTCTCTTAAAAGGTGCGCAATATTCGTCACCGAATCTTTCCTTGATCAAAGCCTTTGCAGCCGCAACAGCTTCATCGGAAATACGTACAGAGTCTGTTCTGATATAAGATACCAAGGCAGTCTGTCCCTGTCCTTCGATCTCAACGCCTTCATAGAGCTGCTGGGCAATAGACATCGTCTTCTTAGATGAGAATCCGAGTCTCTTTGAAGCTTCCTGCTGGAGAGTGGAAGTGGTAAACGGCGGATAAGGATTGCGCTCCTTATTACCTTTCTTGACCGAGTCAACGACCAGCGGGCCGCTGCCTACGGCATCAAGTACTTCCTGAGCATCTTCAAGGCACTTAAGGTCGTCTTTTCTGACCTTGCCTGCTCCGTCAGATACGCCGTAATAACCGAGCATGAACTTATCAGAGTTCTTACCGGGTGTTACCAGAGCTTTAATGAGCCAGTATTCTTCAGGCTTAAACTCATCGATCTCGGCATCACGGTCCATAACGATCTTTGTAGCTACAGACTGAACTCTTCCTGCTGAAAGTCCCTTACGGATCTTCTTCCAGAGAAGCGGGCTCAATTCATATCCTACGAGTCTGTCAAGGATACGTCTTGCCTGCTGTGCATTGGCAAGATTCATATTAATGGTCCTGGGATTCTTGATAGCCTCCTGAACCGCAGACTTGGTGATCTCATTAAATGTGATGCGGCACTTGGAATCAGGATCGATCTTCAATACCTTTGCAAGGTGCCATGCAATTGCTTCTCCCTCACGGTCAGGGTCGGTTGCGAGCAGTATCTCGTCAGCATCAGCTGCCAAGAGCTTAAGGTCTCTTACGACCTTCTCCTTTCCCTTCATCGTGATGTACAAAGGCTTGAAGTTATTCTTAACGTCAACACCGAGATTGCCTGAAGGCAGATCTCTTATGTGACCTAAAGATGCCGAAATAACATAATCGCTTCCAAGATATCTGCCAATCGTCTTAGACTTGGCAGGAGACTCAACAATAACCAGTTTCTTACCCATTAGGATGCTCCCCTATATTTTTAATTAAAAATATATCATCATTATACAAATGTCAACGAATACTTCCCCTTTTCCTGACATACTGTCCCATTAAGTTCAAGTTCTGTCAACAGCTTTGACACTTTGTAAAACGGCAGCATCGTAAGCACGCACAGCTCATCAACGCACAAAGATTTTAACGACAGGGCATCCTTAATCAATATCTTCCACTGCTCATCATTGACGGCTTCAGGCTTTACCTTGGCAAGTTCTCTAATAAGATCAATATCATCCTGCCCTTCGAAATCCTCCTTGTCATCTAAATAATTGATCTCCCCCGCACAACCGAGAGCCATGCGTTTATACATGACCGACCTCGCAACACTGTCGATAACATTGTCTGCACCCAAAAGCACATTTCCGCCGTCTTCAAGGAGCTTTAGTCCGCCTTTTGCATTCTCAAAGTAGATATTGTTCGGGAGCACGAAAACTTCTTTGCCCTGATTAGCCGCAAAAGACGCCGTATGCAAAGTCCCTGATACAGCGCCTGCTTCCATAACCACAGTACAGTCAGTAAGACCGGCTATGAGTCTGTTCCGGGAAGGAAAATACTGTCTTAAAGGCTGCTGACCGGGCGGCATCTCCGAGATAATAAGTCCGTTTCTGCTTATGAGATCATATATATCTTTATTCTTTGGCGGATAGATATTGTCCACGCCTCCTGCGAGGATAGCTATTGTTCCGCCTTTTGTTTTAACCGATGACAAATGAGCCTGCCGGTCAATACCGTAAGCCATGCCTGAAACAATTGTTACGCTCTTTTCCCCCAGTTCTTTGCATATCTGATCTGTCGCGTATTGAGCATATTTACTCGGACTTCTTGACCCCACTACAGCGACTGAGCCTTTTAACGTTATTGAATCAATCAGCGAGTAATCGCCCCTGCAGTAAAATACCTTAGGCATCCCGCTTAACGCTCTCCAGTTATACGGATAGAATTTATCGAGAACAGATACAACACCAATGTGATTTGCCTGAGCAATCCGAATATACTTTTCAACGATCTTTTCCAGGTCGCCAAAAGATTCAAGCAGCTTTTTTATCTTTAAGACAGTATCATTCCTTAACTTGAATTCCCCCTTGGCGATTGCTGTTAAAAGCTCCCTGTCGTGAAGATCTCTGTAATCTTTTATCGCCAAATTATCTTTCAGGTCACACAAAGTCCTGTATGTGACCTCTGTATTCAGCATCACGGCTGAATAAAACATATCTTCAAATCTTGAATCCGCATTATCCAAAATCATGACTATATACCCCGCATCCTGAATTGTGCCGCTTCTGCTATCTCATCGGCTGTTACATCATCTCTCTCGTTAATGTCCGCAATAGTCCTGGCGACTCTTAAGATCCTGGTAAACCCTCTGGCCGAGAAAAATCCTTTCTCAGAAAGTTCAGATGCAAATCTTACTGCCTTCTCAGTAACGCGCATCGAATCCCTGATATCTCCTTCAGGAAAAGTACCGTTCAAAAGATCAGCACCATATCTCTCATGAGCGATCTGCCAGCAACGCTCTACAGTCTTCCTGTAATCCGGACTCTCCCCGTTATCCTTATCGATGTATATCGAAGCCAGATCTTCACCTTTTACAGATCTCATCTCGCTGAGGATATCGATACGTTCCAAAAACGGCCCGCTGATCTTTGAAAGATACCGGATCTTCTCAGCTTCACTGCATCTGCACTTACTTCCTGATTCATAGAGCAACCCGCACTTACAAGGATTGCCCGTACCGAGAAATATGAAGTTTGAGTCGAATGAATAAAGATTGCCCTTTTTCATCAGATGGACTTTCCGCTCTTCCAATGGTCCTCTCAAAAAATCCAGCACTTCGTTTTTATAGAGCGGAAGCTCATCAGCAAACAGTATTCCGTGATTTGCCAGGGCGAGTTCTCCCGGAGTAATGCTCACTGCGTTCCCGAGAAATTTTCCTACAGTAACAGAAGGCCCGACAAGTCTTACGGGGCGATCATCTTTGATTACTGATGACTCACCTTCGACAAGCTCGTTAACTGAATAAACATCTGCCAACTCACTTGCGCTGAGCTTCGGAAGAATGCCTGAAAGTATCTTTCCGCACATCGTCTTACCGCTGCCGGGACTCCCTAAAAGCATGATATTGTGAAACCCCGCCGCACTTATCAGCAAAGCCCTCTTGGTTTTCTCCTGCCCTTTAAGCGCTGAGATATCGATAAAGTCTTCTTTGGACTGCTCAACAGCAAAATCAAAAGAACTCTCTTTATAATTATTTCCGTCGAAAATATCAGTTAATTCCGCAAGGCTCGAAATGGCATGCCCCGTAAATCCTACAACGCCCGCACTCGAAGCCTCACTTTGCGGGATTATCTTGTAATCAAGCACCGGATTTCTCTGTACTGACTTAAGCCTGATGCACGATCCGGGAGTCGCCTTCACTTCACCATTCAGAGCCAGTTCTCCTTCCGCATAGATCTTTGCATCCTGTGGCAGATAAAGCTGTCCTGATGCAAAAAGGATCCCCAGAGCCATCGGAAGATCGAAGCCCGTTCCCGTCTTGCGCATATATGCAGGACTTATGCCAATTGTTATATGTCCTTTGGGCATGTTAAATCCGGTCGACTTAAATGCTGATATCAATCTTCCCTGAGCTTCCCTGATCGAAGAATCGCACAGGCCTATAACTGAGAACGTCGGGATGCCGGGAGCTATAGCTACTTCGATCACTGTATCTATTACTTCCGTCCCTGTAGCAAAGCAGGAATAAAGTCTTGCGACATTGGGTTTTGCAGCCATACGAAATCCTCCTTTTAAGAGCAGAATACACTCTTGAAAATCGAATTATCAGTGCAAAAATCCCGCAAGAAACCACGAAGATTTCCGACAAGTTCTAAGACAAAAACGACAAAAACAGACACATTATTACAAAAACCTACAAAAGAACATACAAACACCCGACAAATACCGACAAACAACCTACAAAGAATTATGCTTTGAATGTGCTAAAATTATGAGGCAAAAATAACTATTCAAGAGGTAAATATATGAAGCTTGGTATCGTAGGACTTCCTAATGTCGGTAAGAGCACCCTTTTCAATGCTATTACCAGAGCAGGCGCCGAAGCAGCAAACTATCCTTTCTGCACGATCGAACCTAACGTCGGCGTTGTCTCCGTCCCTGATAAGAGATTGGACAAACTCGCCGAGATCTATAACCCTGAGAAATATACACCCGCAGTCGTTGAATTCGTTGACATCGCAGGCCTCGTTGCCGGCGCTTCCAAGGGCGAAGGCTTAGGCAACAAGTTCCTCTCCAATATCAGAGAGTGCGACGCCATCGTTCATGTTGTAAGATGCTTCGATGATCCCGATGTCATCCACGTAAACGGTCACGCTGATCCTGCTGGTGATATCGCTACGATCGACGTCGAGCTTATCCTCTCCGACTTGGAGATCATGGAGAAGCGTATCGACCGCACCAAGAAGATGATGAAAGGCGGCGACAAAGCTTTCGCTAAGGAACTCGCTGTCTATGAGCGCATCTACGACTGCCTCGCAGAAGGTAAGTCCGCAAGAACTCTCACTTTCGAAGAAGACGAACAGGAATACATCAAGGATCTTCAGCTCATCTCCATGAAGCCTGTCCTCTACTGCGCAAACATCGCAGAAGATGACATCAAGAAGAACGAAGACATTCCTTATGTTCAGGTCGTTAAGGATATCGCAGCCAAGGAAGGCTCCGGCGTTGTAGTAATCTCAGCTAAGATAGAAGAAGAACTCGGCGAGCTCTCACCCGAAGACCGCGAGATGTTCCTTGAAGACTTAGGCATCGAGAGCGCAGGTCTCGATAAGATGATCAACGCTTCCTACACACTCTTAGGCCTTATCTCTTTCCTTACCGCTGGTCCCAAGGAAGTCAGAGCATGGACTATCAAGAGAGGCACAAAGGCTCCCCAGGCTGCAGGCAAGATCCACTCAGACTTCGAGCGCGGCTTCATCAGAGCCGAAGTCGTAGCATACGATGACCTCATCGCTAACGGCACTTACAACGCAGCTAAAGAAAAGGGCCTTGTAAGATCAGAAGGCAAAGAATACGTCATGAAGGACGGCGATGTCGTAGTCTTCAGATTCAACGTCTGATCTGAATTCACGAAAACAATCAACCAACCAAAAACAAAACCCGCATCACTTGCGGGTTTTATTTTCGTCTCTTTTCATTATCTGCATGCACATGGCATCTAGTCCGCTGACTATAAACGACAGCCCCGCAAAAACGATTACATTTCGGGTACCATAAAAGACATTGCACAGCAAAAGGATTCCTGCCAGGATCAAAAGGCCCGACATCAAAGCGATAATTATGCAGCCGCTGTCCTTTTTATCAAATACAAACATCTCACGGCGGAACTTAACGATACCGTCAACAAGAAAATACAAGCCTGTTACCTGGATCAATAAAGGAAGCACATAAGCAGGCTCGATGACCATATAGATTCCCAAAGCCATGAGGATCAAGGAATACACAAAGGCAATCTCGGCACTTACCGCAACGCCATATTTTTCCTTCTTGAGATCATTGATAGAGATGACATAGCCGATAACTTCGGTAATACCGGTAACGAAAAATATCGCGCCCATCATTATGCCGATTGAGCTTGAAGTGATCTCGGGATACAGGATAAAAATGATGCCCGCGATTATCACGAACAATCCGCCGATATATGAAGGTAATCTCTTAACTAATTTCGGATCCATTTATCTCACCTCAAACTGATCAATAACCGGGCTTAAAAATCGTAAATACATAATCCTTGCCGCGCGCTATGAACTCACGATAGTAATTATACTGCTTAATCACATAACCTGAATTGATAGCTGCAACCCCGACTGATTCTATACCGAACCTGCGTGCATCGTAAACCGATCTCGCGCAGTGAAATCCAGTGGTAACAACGACCGCGCTCTTGATATTAAACTCTTTCACGGCTCTTAACATGGACTCATAGGTAGAAAGCCCCAACGGGTCGCAGACGATATCGTCTTCAGATATTCCAAGCCCTGTGAGGAATTTTGTCATCGCGCCGATCTCATCGTATTTTTCGGGGTGTTCGCTGTCACCTGTCACAAGGATATAATCAGCGCACCCTGTTTTAAAGACAGAAGCCGCTGTGCGCAGACGGTCTGCGAGCATCGGGCTCGGGCCGCTGTCCCATACAGCGCAGCCAAGCACGATAACGGCTTCATAATGAGTGTTATTGGATGCTTCAAACGTTTCGAGGGAATAAACCGAATCCTGGGTAGAGCCTATAACGTAATTATTCATCAACGCCAGACAGAACAGTCCGACAACGCCGAGAACGAATATTATAAGCAAGATCCTTAAAAAGATCTTCTTCCCTTTTTTATCACTCTTTATTCTCGTCATCTGAACTCTGTTTCTGTTCTTCAGCCTTAGCCTGAGCCTTCGACGCCGCTTCCACGATCGACTTGGTCATGAAATACATAAGACCCACGGTAAAGCAGAAAACGAATAGTATCGTTACATCCGATATGACAACGAATGCTGTGGGAAGGCCTTTCATAACAAGCGCGAAAACAAGTATGAGCAAAGCGCCGCTTACATATACTCCGGCCGAGGCGCGATAGAAATTCTTTATCTTACTAGCCGACAAAGATGTCTTTCCGATAAAAAGAAAAATAAGCACACCGATTGCAAATGCAAGAAATACCGAAGCTGTAATGACAGCAGCCATATTCATATCCTGATACCTCTCTCGTAAAGCTGCTCTCTTATAAGCGACTCGACCTTGTCATTAAGATCTTCTAGAGCCCATGAATTGTCGATCGAGAAATCGCCCAACTCGCAATACTCATCGTCAGTCATCTGAACGGCAATCCTTCTCTCGGCTTCTTCCTTATCCATACCGCGCTTCTGAAGTCTCGCAAGACGAACATCCTTATCACAAGTAACTACCCAGATCTGATTGCACAGTTCACGGAACTTATTTACCGGGATCGGGACATCAAGCACGACACACTTTGAGCCCTTCTGCTTTTCCTTTTCGAGCGTCTCGATGATCTGCTCGAAAACATGGCGGTGAATGATCGTACTGAGATCATCAAGCTTCTTTTTATCACCAAAAGCGATGTCAGACATTACGCGTCTGTTGAGAGCACCGTTGCTCATTACTACTTTATTGCCGAATGTAGCGGCGATCTCCGGCATTGCTCTTCCGCCTGGACCTGTAACAGCACGCGAGATCTCATCCGCATCAAGGACCAGAAGTCCTCTGTCTGCAAGAATTCCGCTGACAGTACTCTTACCGCTTCCTATTCCGCCTGTAATACCTAATACAAACATTATTTAGCTTCCAGCCAATCCTTTCCGAAGCCGACCTCTGCAAGGAGCGGCACGCTCAATGAAGCTGCAGCTTCCATCTCTTCCTTAAGGATAGACGCGCAAAGGTCTTTATCTTTAATATCACACTCACAGATAAGTTCGTCGTGAACCTGCATTACGAGCTTTGCTGAAGGGAGCTTTTCTGCCAAAGCCTTACTGACGCGGTTCATTGCGATCTTGATTATGTCAGCTGCCGTACCCTGGATAGGAGTATTCATGGCAGCCCTGTAACCGAAGTTCTTTATATTGCGGTTCTGGCTCTTGAGTTCGTTAAGGATTCTCTTACGGCCGTACATAGTGACCGCATAACCCTTTTCTTCACCGGACTTCCTTAATTGCTCAAGGTAAGACGTAACGCCCGGGAACTGGTTGTTGTATTCCTTAATGAGGTCTGAAGCTTCCTTGTAGCTGATGCCGAGATCCGTCGCGAGGCCGTAATCGCTGATACCGTAGATGATACTGAAGTTGACTGTTTTCGCGGTCGATCTCATCTTATGTGTAACCATGTCTTCGGATACACCATAGACTTTCGCGGCGGTTCTCTTATGAATGTCCTCGCCTTCAAGGAACGCGGAGCACATAACTTCATCACCGCTTAAAGCAGCCAAAAGCCTGAGCTCGATCTGCGAATAGTCAGCATCTACTAAGATCTTACCTTCTTCGGCAGTGAATGCTTCGCGAAGCCTCGAGCCCTCCTCAGTCCTTACGGGGATGTTCTGGAGGTTAGGCTCGGTAGAAGAAAGTCTGCCCGTATTTGTCATTGCCTGGGTGAAAGTCGTGTGGATCCTCGAGTCGCTCTTAATGGATCTTGCAAGACCTACCGCATATGTCGAATCAAGCTTGGAAAGCTCTCTATATTCGATAATGTAATCGATCTCCGGGAAATAAGGTCTTAATCTCTTGAGCTCATCGATTCCCGTGGAGAAATCACCGCTCTTGCCCTTCTTTCCCGAAGGCAGATTAAGATGCTTCTCACCGTAAAGGACATCCGCGAGCTGCTTTGGCGATCCGATATTGAATTCCGTGCCGCAAGCATCGAAAACACGCGCGCTGATATCTTCTAAGCGCTTTGTATACTCTCTGTGGAGCTCGTCTAGTCTTGCGCCTGAAACGTGCATGCCGTTTCTCTCGATCTTATCGAGAGTGATAACGAGAGGGTATTCGATATCGTACAAAAGACTCTTAAGCTCTTTGTTGGTCTCTATGTCTCTGGAGATGACTTTCGCGATCGCGGTGACTGCCAAAAGCTTAGAAGCAGTCTCTTCTACTTTGGATGAGCCGTCATCTTCGGTGATCTCATCGAATAGCGAGAGCTGCTTTACAGGTCCCTTCTTATCTTCAACCGGATAAGCCGACTGCATTACGCTCTCATAGAGTCTCTGAAGATCAGGCTTGCCTGAAAGAATATTCAAAACATAGCCTGCGATCTCGCAGTCGAAGACAGATTCCACATCAGCCAACGGCTCTTTAATGATCTTGGATCTGTCCTTATATTCATAAGCTGCAGGAATGACTTTTTTGCCTGAAGTGAGCTTTGCAAATTCCTCAGGACCAATAACGTAAAAAGTCTTAGTACTCCAATCAAGAAGAAGCACTTTATTGCCTGAAGGAATATCCACAAAATCGATTCCGCAGTTAAGGTTTTCAAAATCAAAAGAAGCAGGCGCTTCATACTTGATGTTAAGACCGTTCTTAAGCGCAGCCTCAACGTCTTTGGTAATTCCCGAAGTAAAATCGTCAACTTCTTCAGTAGCTTCAAAGCCTGCGGGCTTTACGTCTTCCAATTCAAGCTTCTTAATAAGCGATCTTAACGCAAGGCGGTTTAACACACCCGACATACCGGGCAGATCTCTTGTTGCAGAAGGATAAGCAGCTTCCGACGCCGGGTACTCAACAGGAGATTCCCTGTCGATCGTACAAAGCTTGATGTTAAGCGCTAAGAGCTCTGTGGAATTCTTTATTCTCTCTCCTAATGCAGGAGAAAGTTTATCTGCGTTAGCAATAACATTTTCACAGGAACCGTAATCAGCAATAAGCTTAAATGCTGTCTTCTCGCCTACCTTCTCAACGCCTTTTATGTTATCGGAATTATCGCCCATAAGAGCTTTTACCTGAACGAACACTTCAGGCTTAACGCCATAAGTCTCTTCGAACATCGCACGGTCGAAAAGCACGCGCGGCTCTTTACCCTTACCTGACTGCGGCATGATAACAGAGACTTTATCTGATATCAGCTGGAAATCATCGTGGTCACCGCTGAAGATATAAACATCCATTCCCTGCTCTTCACCCTGCTTTGACAGAGTACCTATGAGGTCATCAGCCTCGTAGCCCGCAAGCTCCATACGGCAGATGCCGTAGAGATCCAAAAGGTTCTTAACGACAGGCATCTGGGCTGCGAGATCATCAGGCATACCCTTGCGGTTAGCCTTGTATTCAGTACTCATCTTATGTCTGAATGTAGGCTCTCTTCTGTCGAAAAGAACGCACATATGATCAGGCTGGTATTCCTTCATGACGCCAAGAACAGAATTGAAGAAGCCGTTAACAGCGCCTGTCGGTGTTCCGTCAGGAGCAGTCATGGGAGCTCTGCCGATAACGGCATAGTAAGCTCTGTTCATTATGGAATTTCCGTCAACAAGAAGGAGTCTGCTCATTTATTTACCTCTGCATCTTTAGCCGAATCTTCAATCTCCTTTTCGCGCACCGAGTGAGCAGTGCTGATCATGAGCTTGATACGGTTGAGCTGGTTAGCTTCTGATGCGCCCGGATCGTAGTCGATCGGGACGATATTGGAATTCGGATACTGTCTTCTGAGTTCCTTGATCATGCCCTTACCTGTTACATGGTTAGGAAGACATGCAAAAGGCTGCGCGCAGATGATGTTCGGAACGCCGTCCTGGATAAGCTCGATCATCTCAGCCGTAAGGAACCAGCCCTCTCCGCAGGAGTTGCCGCAGCTTAATACCGTGGAAGATTTCTCCGCAAGTTCCTGGATCCTCTCAGTGAGCATGAACTTGCCGCCCGTCTTCTTAAACTCTTTATTGATAGGCTTTCTCAAAGACTCGAGGAAGTTGATCGCCATATTCATGATGTGGCCTGTCTTCTTGCTCTTACCGAGGTTTTGTGCCTGCCAGATGGGGTTGTAAGCGCAATACAGGAAGAAGTCCAGAACGCCCGGCAATACAGCTTCACAACCTTCTGCTTCGATAACGTCGATAGCGTTGTTATTCGCGTCAGGCTGGAACTTAACGAGGATCTCTCCTACGAGACCGACACGCGGCTTCCTCGGGATATCCTTCAAAGGCAGCTGGTCAAACTTGGATACTGCGTACTTAACGAATTCCTTGTATTTGGTGATAACAGGAATGCTGTCGAGATCTACTCCGATCGAGAGGAGCACGTCTCTGATCTCCTTCTTCTGCTCGATATTCTTGGAGAAATAGCTGTTAGGCATAACAACGTCGTATCTCTCAGTAAGGTCTTCGTTATTGAGCTTAGGATTGAAAAGTCTTCTTCCGATCCTGTTGAAGTAAGAATACAGGGCGTTTGCAGATCCTTCGACCTTCTCGTACGGTCTTACTCTTAAGAGCAATGTCGAGAGCATATCACCTGCGCTCAAAGCCTTGATGGCATCGAGGATGAAAGACACCGTATATTCAAAGCCCTCATTCTTCTCGAACCTTTGGGCAGAGATCGTAATTACGGGGATCTGCGGATAACCTGCTTCCTTAAGAGCTTTTCTTAAGAACGCTACGTAGTTGGTAGCACGGCAACCGCCGCCGGTCTGAGTGATCGCGAGAGTGGTGTTATCAGGATCGATGTCACCTTTTAAGATCGCATTGATCATCTGGCCGATGACGATGATCGTCGGGAAACAAGCATCGTTGTTAACGTACTTAAGACCGCACTCGATATCCTCACGCGTAGCCTGTTTTAAGAGCTTTAACTTATAACCGTGCTTACGGAATACAGACTCCACGAGCTCGAACTGGATGGGAGCCATCTGAGGAGCTAGGATAGTGTGATTCTTCTTGTGTTCCTTCGTAAACTCGACTCTGTGCAATGTATAAGGAGCATCATCAGAATCGGATACTTCAGGCATTTTGACTTCACCCTTCTCGAGGAGCTCCATTCTCTCGTTCATGGCTACGACCAAAGATCTCATTCTGATCCTTGCAGCACCGAGATTGCTTACCTCATCGATCTTGAGCAATGTATAGAGCTTACCGGAAGATTCAAGGATCTCCTGTACCTGGTCAGAAGTAACGGCATCAAGGCCGCAGCCAAAGCTCGTAAGCTGGACGAGCTCCAAGTCAGGTCTTGTGATTACAAAAGCTGCTGCCTCATAAAGTCTCGTGTGATACATCCACTGGTCGATAACTCTGATAGGGCGCTTTAATACACCCGGCTTGGCGACAGCATCTTCTGTAAGAACTGCAAGGCCCAAAGAATTGATCATCTGAGGGATACCGTGATTGATCTCAGGATCGACGTGATAAGGTCTTCCTGCAAGAACGATACCCTTAAGGCCCTGTTCTTCCATTTCCTTAAGGATCTCCACGCCCTTCTGCCTGATCTCTTCTTTGAAGTTGAAGTATTCTTCAGCGCCCGCTTCTACCGCATGTCTTGCTTCTTCAGCAGACACACCGAGATAAGAGAATATCTCAGATAAGTGCAAAGCAACATTATCGAGATTATCCAAAGGCATGAACGGGTTAAGATATCTGATGTTTTTCTCCTGGAGGTTCTCAACGTTGTTGCGGATAACCTCAGGATATGAGCATACGATCGGGCAGTTATAGTGGTTGTTGGAATTTGAGTTTTCGATATTCTCGTAAGGAACATCAGGATAGAATATCGTGGTGATCCCTCTGGAGATAAGATTCTCGATGTGACCGTGAACGAGCTTTGCAGGATAGCAGACAGACTCTGAAGGGATTGTCTCCATTCCGCCCTCGTAGATCTTGTGAGATGATCTTGCGGAAACAATAACTCTGAATCCGAGCTTTGTGAGCACGGTAAACCAGAAAGGATAATTCTCATACTGGTTCAAAACTCTCGGTATACCGATCTCTCCTCTCGGAGCATCTTCCTTCTTCAAAGGCACATAGTGCTTGAAGGTCCTCTGGTATTTGTACTCGAAAAGATTCGGGAGTTTTTTCTTATTGCTGACAGGTGCTCTGTCGAGAGCGAGGTCTTCGCCTCTCTCGCAGCGGTTTCCTGATACGAACTTCGTACCGTTGGAGAATGTAGCGATGGTAAGACGGCAGTGATTGGTGCAGCCCTGGCACTGAGTATTTTCAGTATCCATCTTGAATGAATCGAGCTCATCCCTGCCGAGGACGTTGGACTTAGAGCCTTCCTTGGCTCTCCTCTGAGCGATAAGCGCAGCGCCGAAAGCGCCCATAAGTCCGGCTACATTAGGTCTTATTACATCTCTGCCTGATACGAGCTCGAAGCATCTTAAGATAGCGTCGTTAAGGAATGTACCGCCCTGAACGACGATGTTCTTACCGAGCTGCTCTGTATCGCGGATCTTGATAACCTTGTAGAGAGCATTACGCACGACGGAATAAGAAAGGCCTGCGGAGATATCGCCTACAGATGCGCCTTCCTTCTGCGCCTGCTTAACCTTTGAGTTCATGAATACAGTACAACGTGTACCGAGGTCTACAGGCTTAGTAGAGCTTAAGGCTGCTTCAGCAAACTCAGGTGTTGTAAGACCTAAAGTCTGCGCAAATGTCTGGATGAATGAGCCGCATCCCGAAGAACATGCCTCGTTGAGCATGATGGAATCGATAACACCGTTCCTGATCTTCATGCACTTCATGTCCTGTCCGCCGATGTCGATGATGAAATCAACATCCGGGCAGAAGAACTTCGCAGACTGGAAGTGTGCCATTGTCTCGATCTCACCGATGTCGACGTTAAGAGCTGCTCTTATGATGTTCTCACCGTAACCGGTTACGCAGGAATGAGCGATATAGCAGTCTTCAGGCATCTTTGAATAGATATCCTTCATGATACCTACGGCACTCATGACAGGATTGCCCTTATTGCTTGCGTAGTATGTGTAAACGAGATCGCCCTTTTTGTTGATGACTACAGCCTTAGTAGTTGTAGAACCTGCATCGATACCGAGATAGAGCGCGCCATGCTGCTCGCTGAAATCTAGTACGGGGATCTGGTCCTTCTTATGGCGCTCATCAAAAGCCTTCTTATCTTCGGCATTCTTGAAGATAGGATCGATCCTGATGATATCCGGTACAAAGCCTTCCCTGTTCTTAAGCTTTACAAGGAGGTCGGACAAAGCGATCGGATTCTGGCAGTCAGCGGAAAGCGCTGCGCCCAAAGCGACATATATCTGGGCTTCTTCAGGCATCCAGAACGAATCCACTTTGCCTTCGAGAGTTCTCTCAAAAGCATTTCGAAGCTCTGAATTGAAGAAAAGAGGACCGCCTAAGAATGTGACATTACCCTTGATAGGTCTGCCGCATGCAAGGCCTGAGATAGTCTGGTTTACTACTGACTGATAGATGGAAGCCGCAAGGTCTTCTTTAGCTGCGCCTTCATTGATGAGGGGCTGCAGGTCAGACTTCGCGAAAACACCGCATCTGCTGGCGATCGTATAGAGAGATCTGTAGTCCTTGGCAAAGTTATTAAGACCGTCTGCATCTGTCTGCAGGAGCGATGCCATCTGGTCGATGAAAGATCCCGTACCGCCTGCGCATGTACCATTCATACGCTGCTCAAGAACAGGATGCATATATGTGATCTTGGCATCCTCACCGCCGAGCTCGATTATGACATCAGTCTCAGGGTGATATGTCTTAATGGCCTTTGTCTCAGCCATAACTTCCTGTGTGAACTTAAATCCGAGCCAGTTTGCTACGGAAAGTCCGCCTGAACCGGTAATTACTACATCAACAGTGATTCCCGGAAATTTCTTATTAAGATCTTCGAATAAATCATCCAGAAGTCCCGAAACATCTGAATGGTGCCTCTGATAGTCACTATGAATGATCTTCTCCCCGTCAAGAAGAACTACTTTAATCGTTGTAGATCCGATATCAAGACCGAGCTTAAATATCTTATCCATCCTTGCCCTCCAATTACTTACTTACCCGGCTTAGGCGTGCCCTTGGGCTGCGCGCTATTTTTGACTGCAGGGTAAGCCGGATCCCTGTAGTTCTTAGGTTTGGAGCCTGTTGAGCGGCTCTTTGTTGTTTTCTTTCTCTGCGGAATCGATCCGAAAAGCTTAAAGGACTTATCCTTAAGGTCCTTAAGCCAGTTCATCTGCTCGGATCTCAAAGTCTCCTTGAAGTTTCTTACATCAAGGCCTTCCTTAAATTCAGGGCTCAGTGCCACGCGAAGAAGCTCATCGGGAATGCCGAGCGACAGATCAAAAGGCTTTCCGAAAGAGTCAGATACTACGAGCTGCAATGACTCGCATACCTTCTTGCAGTTTTCTTCATAAAGCTCAACACCGCACTTGATGCCGAGCTGCGTCATGAGACCGGTAAAGTTCAGATTGATATAAGGCAGATTGCCAGAGAAGATCAGATGAAGACAGATAAGCTTCATATACGACTCAAGGCAGATGCATTCCTGGTCGCAGATAAGCGAGAACTGTCCGTCCGAAGTCATCTTGGAGATATCGGCCTTCTCATTCTCGAAGCCGTTGGCCCACAAAAAGTACAGTTCCCTGTATACTTCCCTCTTAAAGCTCTCAAAATCGCGGGTCAAAGGCTCAGCCAGGACCTTGCTCCCGAGACTAAAGATATACTGCATATATGACACTTCAAGATGGCTCGGAACCGAGAAATATTTGAAGTAAGCCGCTACATCACGGCTGTTGTATATATATTTACGCAAAAAGACGTCTCCTGTCCGCATAATAATTCATCATGAATTATAGCATAAACAAGATAATATACTAATTATAAATAAAGGAATCCTATGGCAGTAAATTTTCGCCTTAAGGGATCAGGACAGCCGCAGCAGCTGCAGTCGTCGCAACGGCCTCACTGTCAGAAGATCCGCTGATCACTCCTGCAACGCCAAGGATAAGTACCAGAACGCCGAGAGCTATTCTGTACCAGCCGAAGCAAGAGAACGAATGCTTCTTGATGAAAGCCATAAGCTTTTTAATTATAAGAAGGCTGACGATAAAAGCCGTAACCATACCGACTAAAAGAAGTACGATCTCGTGGCCGGAGACATCACCGTCATATTTGATGACCTTAAGAAGGCTGGCGCCGAACATTACAGGGATAGCGAGGAAGAAAGTAAACTTAGCAGCCGCCTCTCTCTTGATGCCGATAGCGATAGAACCTACGATCGTAGACCCTGATCTGGAAGCGCCGGGGAAAATAACAGCCAAAAGCTGGAAAAAGCCGATAGCAAGAGCATGTCCCCAGTTAAGCTGGTTAACAGTCTTAACGGAAGGGTTCCTGTTCTTATTGAGGTACTCGACGACGATAAATGCCACACCGAATACGATAAGGGCGATAGCAACTACAACATAGTTTTCCATTTTCGCAAGCTCATCATCAAAAAGCACACCGATGATGGCTGCAGGAATGCACGCAAGCGCGATCTTAAGCCAAAGGATGATCTTATCCTTCATGATATATTTGCCGATACCCTGCTTAGCGAACGGATGGGTATTATTCTTTACACCAAAAGGCCAGATCTCTTTCCAGAATATGACTACGACAGCCATTATCGCGCCAAGCTGGATAACGATGAGGTAAAGATCCTGGAAAAAGCTTTCAGACATAGTGCCTTTGCCAAGGAGCTTTTCCAAGATGATCATGTGGCCCGTAGAGCTGATAGGAAGCCACTCTGTAATGCCTTCAACAATGCCGTAAATAATCGAAAGAATAAAATCCCAAATCATTTATATCAAATCTCCTTTATTTAACCCCTAGCATCATAACACACTTATCATTCTGTTATATGCGCAAACTACGGCACGAACGGAAGATTTAGTGACAGAGCTTGATACTCCGGCGCCGATATAGGTCTGTCTGTTGGACTTATTGGAAATCTCAATATATGTGATAGCCGCAGAGTCAGAACCTGACTTCATAGCGTGCTCTGAATAGTTAGAGATCGAGAATTCAACGCCCGTATAATCGCAGAAGGCCCTGACGAAGGCATCGAGAAGACCGTTACCCTTGCCCTTGATGGTAACTTCCTTGCCATGGTCAGTGATAAGCGCTTCAACAGTAGATACCTGATCGCTGTCCTGCTGCTCCGAGAAATTCTTTAAGCCGTAAGGCTCAAGCACATTGATGTATTTATCATCAAACAGATCGAAGATCTGCTGGGGCGTAAGCTCATTCTCAGTGCCGTTCTCTTCGGTTGCGGCCTTAACGACAGGCAGGAAATCACGCTGGAACGCCTTCGGAAGCTGGACTCCGAAGTAAGTCTCCATGACATAAGCGATACCGCCTCTTCCGCTCTGGGAATTGATGCGGATGATAGGCTCATATTCTCTGCCGACATCCTTAGGATCGATAGGAAGATAAGGGACTGCCCAAATGCTCTCTCCCCTCTCTTCCATCTTCTTCCTGCCCTTATTGATGGCATCCTGGTGAGAACCCGAGAAAGCTGTAAATACAAGCTTTCCGGCCCACGGATGTCTCGGCTCGACCTTCATTCCGGTCAATTCCTCATAGACATCGATGGTCTTGTTGATATTGGAAAAATCAAGTCCCGGATTGATGCCGAGCATCATCATGTTTATCGCAAGCGTAATGATATCAACGTTTCCGGTCCTCTCGCCGTTTCCGAACAAAGTGCCTTCCACTCTGTCAGCGCCGGCCATCAGGCCGAACTCGGATGTGGCAACGGCTGTACCCCTGTCGTTATGGGTGTGAAGCGAGATGATTATCGAATCTCTCCACTTGGTCTTAGAGCAGAAATACTCGATCTGGTCCGCATAGACATTCGCTGTCTGATACTCTACGGTCTCAGGCAGATTGATTATCGCTTTATTGTCAGGCGTAGGATTCCAGCACTCGAGGACGCTGTCACAGATCTTAACAGCAAAATCAAGCTCGGTATCAGAGAACGCCTCCGGAGAGTACTCCAAGACAAACTTCGTGCCGCTCGTGTCAGCGTTGATGCGGTCGATGATCATTTTCGCGCCTTCAACGGCAAGATTGATGCATTCTTCGCAGGAAAAATTGAAAACAACATCCCTGTGGAGCGTGCTTGTCGCATTGTAAAGGTGGATGATGACATTCGGAGCGCCTTTTACGGCTTCCATTGTCTGGTCGATGATATGAGCCCTGGACTGGGTCAGTACCTGAATCGCAACATCAGAAGGGATCAGATTGTTGTCGATCAAATGCCTGCAGAAGTTATAGTCAGTCTCAGAAGCGGCGGGAAAACCGATCTCGATCTCTTTAAAGCCGATGGAGCAGAGATATTCGAAGAATTCGACCTTCTCCTCAAGTGTCATTGGGACTTCCAATGCCTGATTACCGTCACGCAGATCAACAGAACACCAGATAGGTGCCTTGGTTATCTTGTTTGAAGGCCACTTGCGGTCCGGCAGGTCAACTGTCGGATGAGCCTTATATTTGCGGTAATTCATATCAGCCATAATCTTCCTCCACCCTAAAGATTATTCGAGCTCATTAACGAGATCTCTAAACATATCTCCCCTGTGCTCAAAGTGTCTGAAATGATCGTAGGACGTACCTATAGAAGACATAATAACAATCTCTCCGGGTTTTGCCCACTCTCTTGCCTTATTGATAGCTTCTTTATAAGCATTTACAACGTTATCACGGGTCTTGGGGAACTCATAGACGTCGCCTTCCTTATCAGGAATACGGTAGATCTCATACTTACGTCCGTGAGCTTCCTTTGCGATGATGTCCGTTACAAGATCCGCATTAGATCCGTAGATGATTATCCTGTCGCAGACGTTGAGGATCGCGTCACCGAGCTTGCTGTAAAGGCACTTCTTGTCAGCACCGCCGCAGATAAGAACGCCCTTCTCGTTGCGTGCCGCAAGAGCATTCATAGTATTGAGCGAACGGTTCGGAGAAGTGTCGATCGAGGAATTGTACCATCTGATGCCGTCAAGCTCTCTTATAAACTCGATCCTGTGAGGTACGCCCTTGAAGTTCTTTGCTACATAAGCGATATCTTCAGGCTTTACATAGTCGATAACAGCACAGGTCGCAGCAAGGAAATTCTCAACATTGTGCAGTCCCGGTATGAAGATCTCATCCATGCCACAGATATCAATGATGTCGCCTTTTTCCTGATAGATGAGCCTTCCGTCCTCAGTGTAAGCTCTGGGATAAAGCGGAGAATCAGATCTCATTACCTTGCCCTTGTTGGCCGAGAAGAGCTTTACTCTTCCCCTGGAGATATCCTTCATCTCATATGTCAGATCGCAGCCTGCGTTAAGGACTACCTTGCCTACAGGACCCTGATTCCTGAAAGCATTGACCTTTGCCTGGATGTACTCGTCGTAATCTTTGTGGAAATCAAGGTGGTTAGGCGTGATGTTGGTAACGATGGCAACATCAGCGGGAGTGTTCATGCCGAGAAGCTGGAATGAAGACAACTCGAGAACCACCTTATCATCAGCTTCGATCTCAGCGATCCTGTCAAGGAGCGGTGTTCCGATGTTGCCGCCGATCCAAACCTTATAGCCTGCCTGCTTTAAGATCTCAGCTGTAAGTGTTGTCGTAGTTGTCTTACCGTCTGATCCTGTGATAGCAAATATCTCCGCAGGACACAGATTCATGAAAAGCTCCATCTCAGTCGTAAGGATAGAGCCCATCTCTTTGAGAGCCTGAAGTTCGGGTGTCTCAAACCTCATCTTAGGAGTCTTAAAAACGATATCGTAATGATCTTCCCTTAAGTGAGTAAGATAAGATTCGCCCAATGACCACTTGATGTCAGGAGAGATCTCCTTGAGCATATCTATATTCTTTCTGAGCACCGGATCTTCTTCAGTCAGTTTGTCGCATGCCGTAACGTCGCAGCCTAAAGAGACCAGCCACTTGATCAGGGGCGTATTGGAAATTCCGATGCCTATGACGGCTGCCTTCCTGCCCTTTATGTAATTCTTGAATTCATCAAGTTTATAGTTGCCCATATTTCCTCCTTATTCGGATACATACGAGGCATAAAGCCTGCTGTAGAATCCGCCGTTTGCGATAAGCTCTGCGTGCGAACCGATCTCTGAGACCTTGCCGCCGTCAATTACGACGATCTTGTCGCAGGATGTGATCTGCGAGAGCCTGTGCGCAATTATAATACTTGTTCTGCCGTTCAGAAGCTTTTTGACGGCTTTCTGAATACGGTCTTCCGTTACAACGTCAACAGATGACGTAGCTTCGTCCAATATGAGGATCGAAGGGTCCGAAGCCATTGCCCTGGCAATTGTCAGGAGCTGTTTCTGACCTTCGGAAATGTCATCTCTGTCGTTGTCTAACATCTCATTATAACGCTTTGGCAATTTTCTGATAAAAGAATCACAGCCGGCCTTCTTGCTGGCCTCAACAGCCTCAGCTTCAGTAATATGGCTTCCGGAGAACCTGATATTCTCCATTACGGTATCGTCAGAAAGCCATGTATCCTGCGAAACAAAGCCGATATAATGCCTTAATTCAGACCTGGGAATATCCTTTATGGACTTGCCGTTAATAAGGATATCGCCTGAATCAGGCTCATAGTAACGCATGAGAAGGTTGATGAGCGTGGTCTTGCCACAGCCCGTAGGTCCCGCAATCGCAAAGGATTCGCCCCTGCCGACCTTAAATGAGATATCCTGAAGCACAGGTCTGCCCTCAACATAAGAGAAAGACACGTTCTTAAACTCGATGTCAAACTGCACGTCCTTCGAAGGAAGGTCATCTCTTACGGGCTCAGACGGTATCTCAGGGCTGTCTAAGTACTCGAAAACCCTTGCCAGACACGCAAAGCTGTCAGAAAGCTCCGTATAAACCGCCGACAGATCGTTAAAAGGCTTCATGAACTGGTTAGCATAAGCAAGAAGCGAAGTTAACGCGCCAACAGTAATGGTGCCGCCAATACCTGCAAAACATCCTGTAAGTACAACGCCTGCATAGATAAGGGCATTTACGAATCTTGATGACGGATTGCTTATGGATGACAGGAACGTAGCCTTTGTAGATGTCTTCCTGTATTCACCGTTGATCTCATCAAAGCCCGAAATTCTCGTATCAGTTACGTTATAGAGCTTACACTCCCTGAAATTGTTAACTGATTCTGCAACAAATGAAGTCTGCTTTGATCTGATCTCGGCCTGTTTTGCGAATGACTTATATGCGCCTTTCGCAATGGCAGTAGAAACAGCAATAGATACAGGCGTAAAGATAACGACTATGAGCGATATCTTCCAGTTGATATAAAACATTACGACGAGCGTAATGATAATGGTCGCGATGCCCGATGCAAACTGGTTAAGGAAAAGAAGCATTCCGTCAGACACGGTCTCAACGTCGCTGATAATAAGGCTCTGGAGCTTTCCTGCAGATGTCTTGTCGATATAAGACATCTTTACCCTGTGCATCTTTGAATATGTGGCATTCCTTAAGTTTTGGCCGATTGCAAATGCGATCCGGTTATTCATCTTGATCAGCGCGAACTGAAGCAGTGCTGCTAATACGATAAGGCCTACGATGATCAGGATAAACTTAACAAGCTCATCCGTATTGCCTAAGTTATCGATCGCTCTTCCCGCAAAATAAGGAATAGCAACAGAAGCACAGCCAAACAACAATCCGATAATGACGGACAAAACAACAAGGCCGGCAGAGCCTTTGAGATATGAGAAGAGACGCTTTAATGACTTGCCGTTCATGATACTGCGCCTCCCTTCATCTGAAGAGAATTCATGTATCTGTAGTTCTCAGAGATCTTGAGAAGTTCCTCATGAGGCGCAATGGCTTCGATCCTGCCGTCATCCATGAGAACGATGCGGTCACAGTTCATGCATGTCCTGACCTTCTGCGATACAAGGATCGTGGTAGGCTTTACGGGAAGGTTCGAAAGATTATTAAGAAGCCTCTTCTCTGTTCCCCAGTCCAAAGCTGATGTAGAGTCATCAAAGATAACGAGACCCGGCTTTCCTGCAAGTGCTCTTGCTATTCCTATCCTCTGTCTCTGACCGCCCGAAAGGCCCGCGCCGCCGTCCGAAATGACGAAGTCCAAACCTTCCTTCTTTGTAGCTATGACGTCATCGCTGCAGGAAGCTTTACAGGCTGCTTCGATATCTTCCTGAGACAGGGATGTTCTGCCGAGAGTGATGTTATCTTTGAGCGAACCCTTGAATAATCTGGTCTTCTGAAGGCTCAAAGCAACTGTTTTCGAGAGGCTCGAAACGGAAATATCCTTAATGTTCTTGCCGTTGATATCGACTTCGCCCTCATTGGCGTTATAGATACCGGCAATAAGCGAAGCCGCAGTTGATTTGCCGCAGCCCGTACTTCCGATGATACCGATCGTCTCACCGGGCTTAATGTCTATCGTGAAATCCTTAACGGACTCTTCGACATTGCCCTGATAAGTAAATGAAACATTCTTCATAGATACGGACAGCGGAGCACCGACAGGAAGCTCTTCTGTGCCGTTATTTGCGGTACTCTTGATCTCCATAAGACCCTCTGCACGCTTAAGGCAGGCATAGGCCCTTGATACGGAAACGATGAGATTTGCAAGCTTAACAAGCTCTATAAGGATCTGGGACATGTAGTTATAGAGAGCTACCACCTGTCCGTCAGTGAGATTTCCTGTGCTGAAATGAATCGAACCTCTGTAGATCAGGAGGCAGATTCCGAGATTAACCACTGCATATGTAAGCGGATTTAGCCAGGCAGCAAAATCAGCAGCCTTTACCTGTGAAGTCTTAAGGCTCTTACTCTTCTGCTCAAACTTCTCATAATCGTCTAAAGTCTTATTAAAGCCTCTGATGACGCGCTCACCGCAAATGCCGTTCGAAGTCTTCTTTACAAGGCTGTCCAAACCGGCTCTGGACTCTCTGTGCCTTACGATGGAGAACTTCATATTAAGCGCGATAACAACCGCAAGAAGCGCCGTACAGCCGACCAGTATCAAAGCGATCGAAGGCTTTACGGTTGCTGCCATGATGCAGGCGCCGACAACGATAAAAGGAGACCTGAGAAGAAGTCTTAAGAACAGATTGATTCCAGTCTGGATCTGGTTAACGTCAGATGTAAGCAGCGTAACCATACCGGAAGTTCCGATCTTCTCATAATCGCTTACGGACAATGTCTGAAGCTTGTCGTGAAGGCTCTTTCTTATTCCGGAAGATATTCCCGTTGCGGAATAAGCAGCGAAATACTGCGCGGTAATTGCGCTCGCAAAGCCGACAACAGCAAACAAAACGAGGATCGGAACATGAGTCCATACATAGCTCATGTCACCTTTCCTGATACCATTATCGATAACGCCTGCCACGATGAGCGGCACGATCAGTTCAAAGCACGCTTCAAGGAGCTTAAACACAGGGCTTAAGATCGAAGCAGCTTTGTATTTACCGATATGGTCGAAAAGAAGTTTCATGATCAGATATCAGATAAGCCCTTCATGAGTAAATTTGTCTCGCGGATGACCTCATCAAGATCGATAGTCGTGTAATTGCCGTCCTCATAGAGGATCTTACCGTCGATCATGGTCATCTTTACGCAGTCATTGTCAGCGCTGTAGATGATGTTCCTGACGATATTATTCTCAGGCTGCATACAGGGCTTATTCATGTCGATCATGATGATGTCAGCCTTCTTGCCTTCAGCAAGGACATCAGAATCATAAAGGCCCATGCAAAGAGCACCGCCTGTCGTTCCTGCCTTGAGGATAGTGAACGGATCAACTGCTGCGGCATTATGTGTCTCAACGTTAGAAAGAACCGTATCAAGATACATCTCACGGAACATTGAAAGCGCATTGTTAGAGCCTGCACCGTCTGTACCGATCGCGATGTTCATATCCTTTTCGATGAACTTATAGACAGGCGTGATACCGCTTGCAAGCTTTAAGTTGGAGCATGCATTAAATACGGACCAGAGGCCGCGCTTCTTGAAGATATCCCTGTCCTCATCAGTAAACCATACGCAGTGGAATCCGCCGCCGCCGAAGTCAAAGATGCCCATCTTGTCAAAGAGAACTGCAGGAGTAATGCCGTATCTTTCCTTACATCCTTCGACTTCATCAGAAGTCTCCGAAATATGAGTATAAACAGGCGCATTATACTTGTGCGCCAGTTCTGACATGAACTTAAGATTGTCTTCGCAGGTAGTATATTCTGCATGGAATCCGAGCTTAAAAGATACGAGCGGATCATAATCATTAAGATCGATATAATTCTGCTCCAAAGCTTCGAATCCGCCGTAATCGTTGGCTGCTCCGCAGAAGACATGCCTGAAGCCTGACTCAACTGCAGCCTTGGCATTATCATACTTGTGGAAGTACATATCAAAACACGCGGTGATTCCGCCTGCCAGGTAATCGGCATAAGCGAGCTTTGAGAACCAGTAAACATTTTCAGGCGTAAGCTTTGCTTCTCTCGGGAAGATCGCCTTATGAAGCCAGTCATTAAGGCAATATTCATCAGCAAGAGATCTGGAGAAAGTCATAGCAGAATGTGTATGCGCATTCTTCAAACCGGGCATAAGAAGACTGCCCTTGCAGTCTATCTCCCTGTCAAACTTCTTATCAGCATCAGTTTTGGCAGGACCTATATAGCTGATGCGGTCGTTCTCTGTCCAAAGCTCACCTTCGATGATCTTGTCATCTTGCATGGTAAGGATTCGGCAATTATAAAAACGAACAGACATAATTTATCCTTTCTGTTTTAAGTGTTATAACAACGGCGCTATAAGTCTTAAGATGGACTTAAAAAAGCGCACAAAAATATTCGGGTTCTTTCTGTATTTCTCCGTGACATCACGGCACTCTGCAAATGTCTCGATGAAGTCTGCTTTGATATCGGGAATGCAGTCAGTCTTATACATGTATACGGCATTCTCGAAATGATGATAAAGGCTTCTGAAATCAAGATTGATGGTACCTACTACGGCGCATGTATCGTCACACAAGAAAGTTTTCGAGTGGTTAAAGCCCGGAGAGTATTCGAATATCTTTACTCCTCCCTTTATGAGCATGTTGTAATAAGATCTCGTGACATGATAAGTGAGCTTCTTGTCAGGGATACCGGGTGTCATGATCCTTACGTCAATGCCGCGCTTTGCAGCTATCCTCAAAGCTCTTGAGATCTCATCGGACAATACGAGATACGGAGACATGATCCAGCAGTATTCCTGGGAATTATTGATCATGTTAAGGTAAACATTCTCACCGACAGGCTCATTATCAAGAGGGCTGTCGCAATAAGGGACGCAATAACCCATGGCTCCTTCAACAGGAGGAATATTGGCAGACTCAAAAGTCATCATGTCGTCTTCTTTACGCTTAAGATCGGCAAAGTTCCACATCTCAATGAACATAGCAGTAAGACTGTCGACGGCAGGACCAACAAGCTTGATACCGTTATCCTTCCACTTGCCGTAAGGATGTACGAAGTTAAAGTATTCATCTGCGATATTGTAACCGCCCGTATAACCAATCTTGCCGTCAATAACGGTGATCTTTCTGTGGTCACGGTTATTCATAAAGAGCGCTACGATCGGATATGCGGGATTGAAAGCATTGCACTTGATGCCTTCAGATTCGAGGAGCTTAATGAATGCCGGATTGATGAACGTGAATGAACCTACGTCATCATACAAGACTCTGCAGTCAACGCCTGCGGCAGCTCTCTCCTTCAATGCTTCATGAAGCGGTTCGAAAGCATCTCTGTTCTCAATTGCATGGTACTCAAGATATACGAATCTCTCGGCCTTCTTGATGTCTTCGATCTGATCAAGATAGCTGTCGTAAGCTACAGCATAATACTTGATATCTGTTTTCTCATAGATGGGGAAATTGTAATTCCTGAGATATCTTGCATTAGAAGCTCTTGCAGGATCCTGCTGCTTAAACTCGACAAAAACATCGTCATTGTAATTCAGATGGCTGAACACCATGACGTCCACATTCTCGAGGCGTCTCTTGATCTTGATCTTGGAACTGCTGAAGTTGTTTAAGGCATAGAAAAGCAGACCCGGGATAGGCAAGATCAAAATGACTATTACCCAGATGAGCTTGAAAACACCGTTGTGATCTCTTGCGTTGATACCAAGAGCAACCATCAAAGCAATAACTCTGATACCAACATCCAAAGCCGGAAATATGCTTCCGAGATAATAAGCAAGAACGGCAAAACCGACCAACTGCGCAATGATAAAGAGACTGAAGACAATTATTCTTCCGACACTGTTCTTTATCGCAGTCTTGCGTTCTACCGTTCTTTTCTTAGCCATTATCCGATATTCTCGATGAATGCCTTATATCCGAGATAGAGATAGTAAAGGTCGATCTTAGAGATCACTTCGACAGGAGCATGCATTGACCATACGGGAACGCCCATATCTACAACGTCCATACCGAGCTCAGCCATGATGGCAGCGATAGTTCCGCCGCCGCCTGCATCGATACGTCCGAGCTCACCTGTCTGCCACGGGATTGAATTCTTCTCAAAGATATCCGTGATCTCAGCAATGAAATCACCTGTAGCTTCAGAGCATCCCGACTTGCCTCTTGCACCTGTGTACTTCTCGATCTTAAGACCGTGTGACATGAATGCGGTATTGTTCTTCTCAAATACTGAAGCGTACTTGGGATCGTAAGCGGTTGTTACGTCAGTAGAAAGCATCTTGGTAGCAGCAAGAGCCTTACGGAACTTCAAAGTATTGAACTTATCGATGCCGCCTTCAGCCTTAGCGAATACTTCCATGAGGAAGTTCTCGTAAAGATTGGAAGTAGCGCCGGAATTGGAATAAGAACCGATCTCTTCCTTGTCTGTAAGCAGGCATACGCATGTCTTCTTGGGCTTTTCCTGGGCGAGCAGAGCTCTTAATGCAGGATAAGCGCAGACCTTGTCATCGTGACCGTAAGCAGCGATATAAGCTCTGTCAAAGCCTACGTCTCTTGCGTGTGTAGCGGGAACGATCTCGATCTCAGCAGATACAAAATCCTTCTCCTTGATGCCGTACTGCTCGAAAAGGATCTTCAAAACGCCTGCCTTGAAGATATCTTTTGCCTTCTTATCTTCTGTGCAGGGAATACCGCCAATGATCACGTTAAGGTCTTCAGCAGGAATGAAATCAGATGCTTTCTTAGTCATCTGTTCATTTCCGAGGTGCGGAAGAAGGTCAGTGATATAGAATACGGGATCTGTCTCCTTCTCACCTACTACGATCTGATGAGCCTTGCCGTCATTAGTAAACACAACGCCGTGAACAGCTAGAGGAATCGTGGTCCACTGGTACTTCTTGATACCGCCATAATAGTGGGTCTTGAAGTAAACGGTGTCGTTGTCCTCATAGATCGGATTGGGCTTTAAGTCGAGCCTCGGTGAATCGATGTGCGCGCCGAGGATGTTAAAGCCTTCAGCAGGTCCCTTCTTACCGATAACAGCTGCTGCAAAACCCTTGCCCTTAATGCTCTGGTAGACCTTGTCACCGGGCTTTAAGGCATCCTTTGTAGCGATATCGACATAGCCGAGGTCTTCAGCTGCCTGAATGGCATTTGCGGCAAATTCACGTTCTGTCTTGGAATTATCCAAAAATGCCTTATATTCCTCGGCAAAATTAAAAGTAGCTGTCATATCATCTTGTGAAGCTACCTCATAAAGGTTAGGAAATTCAGCGAAAAGCTCGCTTGTCTTGATCTTTTTGGTTTCTTTTTTCTTGGGCATAAGTATCACCTCTTTCTAATGAACTTATGATACCATAAAGTAAAATAAAATCTTTTAATTAAGAGGACAAAATGATAACTGACGGTCATAACCACACAAAACACTTCTCTCCGGACGCCGGACAGACCATAGAAGAGCTTATAAGCGAAGCAAAATCCAAGGGTTTTACCAGAATCGGCATTACCGAACACTACGAGATCGACTATCCCGACTATGAAGGATTGAACTGGATGTTCGATCTAGATGAATATACCCGAGTTTTCGAGCAATGGCGCGAAAAGGCTGGCGAATTAGAACTTCTTAAGGGCATAGAATTCGGCTATCAGACACATGTAGCTGAAGAAATAGACAGAGTTGCAGCCTCCATCCCGCTGGACGTCGTTCTTCTAAGCGCTCATCTTTTCCGAGGTGAGGATTTCTATATGGTCAGGGATTGCTATAAATTGCCTGCCAAAGAGCTTCACAGCGAATATCTGGGCATCATGGCCGAGATGTGCGAGAAATGCAATAATTACGACGTTGTGGCTCACTATGATTACATCAACAGATATACCGACAACAAGAATGATTTCGTTACTTACGAAGAATGCCCTAAAGAGTTCGACAGACTTTTCGAGATCATGATCGCCAAAGAAAAAACTCTTGAGATCAACACCAAATCGATCCAAAAACACAAAGATGGAGGCTTTACGAGGTGGCTTCCCGACGCAGGCGTCCTTAACAGATATAAAGAAATGGGCGGTAAACTGATCACTTTCGGCTCAGACTCACACTTCCCCGGCTCTTTTGCCGTATGCTTCAACGAAGCGGTGGAATACGTTAAATCATTAGGCTTTAACGAATCGGTCTACTTCAAAAACCACAAGCCTTATTTCGAGCCGCTCTGATCAAATCTCTCCGTTAAAAGTGTAGGTTACATCAAGCCGGTCAGACAGACCATCCCGCTTATATTTATAATCACTGCCATAGCCCGTTCCGATAATTATCCTGAACGGGCTTATATCTTTAACCTTTAATGAGCACTTGAAATACAGCGTGTTAACATCGCCGTTCTTGAGATAATACTTGCAAACGTCTAATTCTTTTTTGTTTTCATCAACGTAATGAACATATATATTTACGTCATCTGTTTCGAGATTGCTGGCAGAACCGTAAATCACTACGCGCTGGTTTGAACCGTAGCCTTCTATGGAAATAGCGTCAATAGTTATATTTCCGCTGTCACTGACAGCAATAATATTTTCAAAGACGTTGCCTTCAACATAAATCTGAGGCTGTTCCGCAATCTCGATTTCAGCCTTGGATGAGCCTATTCCGAAGATCTCTTCCGCCGTCGCATGCTTCATATCAATCTTAGAAAGAGAGACCGGAATAAAGATTCCAAGTCCTAAAACCATCAAGGCAACAAATACAATAAGCGAGAGTCTGCCCGGCACTAGCCATTCGCGCTTCTTTTCCGAATCGTTATTCTTGCGCTTTTCATAGAGATGTCCATAGACAGCCTTAAAGATAGCTGTGAAAATTAACGCCACGCCAAAAACGAAGAGAGTAATGTAAAAAACCATATTATCCCCTAAAAACTATAAAAACCTGAATCCTATTACCGTGTCCAAATGACTCCCCAAAAAAACTATACTATAAAGCGATAAGTTTGCATATATAAAAACGGACGTGTACCGCATTTACTCAGCACACGCCCGTTTTTCCCTCTATTCCTATTTTCCGCGATAATCAATCATAGCGAATTGCGAATTCCCTGGCCCAGCCGTCCCTCTGATAGTCAAAGTCTGCTCCAAATCCCACACCTACCGTGACATCAGCAGGAACGTATTCATCTACATGAATTCTAACCATGTAATAAAACGTAGTTGAACCCGCACGCATAGGCCAAACAGTGCTCAATCCGTATTTTGTATCGTTATCATCTACCATGGAAAAATCAAAATAAATGCTTTCATCTTCAATATTTTCGACACTTCCCGTAAAGATAAATTCAACACTGCCATCTGGATTGTTCCATTCATACATTGTGATGGTGATTCCGTCTCCTGTACCCTGACCACATTTCATAAATAGATTTCTATCAACCGTAAACTCCTTAATATCGCTATACTCATAGTAAACGCGTGACGTTTCCTCTTCTTCCGCTGACATGGAATTCGGATCGAGCATAAACAAAGAAAGCACAAACACCGAGCCGATAGCAAGAACCAGCTGGACTCCTAAAACGATCAGAGCCAATCCCCAGGGTGCGATCCACTTGCGCTTATTTGTCTCGCCTGATTCAAGCACCCTGTTATTGTGCTTATCATAAAATATCTTATAAACGATCAGAGTCACAACCGTAACAATGATTATTGCCGGTATCAAAATCACAAATAAACCAATTGAAGCCATAATATCTCTCCCTTAAATCCCGATTCTTTCTCTGAATATGTAATAGTAACTTCTGGTAACATCGACCTTGGATCCGTTAGTCATGTGAAGGATGAATTTCTGAAGCAGAGACGACTCGATACGCTTTATCTTCTTGAGGTTTACGATCGCGGAGTTGCTTACTCTGAGGAAACGGTCAGCCGGCAAAACCTGCTCTAACGCTTTCAGTCTTTCACCGGAATTGTAAGTGCCGTCAGATGCATGAATGATTATGTCATGCCCCATGCTCTCGATAAAACAGATATCGTTAACATCAATAAAGAACTGCTGGTCTTCCCTTTTTCCGGCGATGTATTTAACACCCGCGCCGCGGCGGATCAGTAAATACTGCGAGTCGGGATCATTACTTATTCCAAGTGATTCCAGGCTCTTTCTCATCGGATCATCGGGATCGAGTAACAAATTGATGTTCACCTGCTGCCTCCTTTCATCTGTTTAGAAGATACAACAAATGCTTTGCAAAATCTCGGTTTTGGAATGATTTGCATTGTTTATTGCACAGAATGCAAGAAAAACAAAAAGCCCGGATATACCGGGCTTGATGAAACAAATTGTTTGTAAGATTACTTCTCGTTCTTCATGCCTGACAGATAAGCATTGATGAAGCCGTCTAAGTTGCCGTCCATAACGGAATCGACATCGACTTCTTCATAACCTGTTCTATTGTCCTTAACGAGTGTGTAAGGACAGAAAACATAAGATCTGATCTGGGATCCCCAAGCGATCTCCATCTGGTTGCCCTTTAAGTCTTCGATCTTTTCCATCTCGGATGCTCTTGCGAGCGCGAAAAGCTTAGCTTTAAGCATTCTCAAGCACGTCTCCTTATTCTGGAGCTGTGATCTTTCTGCCTGGCAGGAAACGACGATTCCCGTAGGATTATGTGTCATACGTACAGCCGTATCAGTCTTATTGATGTGCTGACCGCCCTTACCTGTTGCACGGTAAGTATCTACACGGACATCAGACATATCGATCTTGATATCATCTTCAGTCTTCTGGTCCAATTCAGGAATAACTTCGCATGAAGCAAATGAAGTATGTCTTCTTCCTGCAGAATCGAAAGGAGAGATTCTGACAAGGCGGTGTACGCCAAGCTCAGATCTTAAGAAACCGTAAGCGTAATCACCCTTGATCATGACAGAAACAGACTGGATGCCGGCTGTATCGCCTTCTACATAGTCTAATTCCTCAACGCTAAAGCCATGGCTTTCAGCCCATCTGGTGTACATTCTGTAGAGCATGGAGCACCAGTCCATAGCCTCAGTACCGCCTGCGCCGGCATGAAGTGTAATTGTTGCATTATTTGCATCATAAGGACCCGTAAGTAGAGTCTCAAGACGCATCTTTTCGAAGTCTTCCTTGAACTTGGCTGTGGAAGTCCTGAGCTCTTCAAGAGAATCCATGTCCTCTTCTTCATTGGCAAGCTCACAGAGAGCTAAGAGATCTTCGCGCTCTGCTACAAGAGCGTTGTAGCTCTCAACCTTTTTCTTAAGTCTTCCCAAAGTCTGCTGGATCTCAGTAGCCTTCTCGACATTATTCCAGAAGTCAGGCTCCTGCATACGGTTCTCGTATTCGCTTATCTGGTCAGATACGCGGCTAATATGAAGAGCATCCTTAAGCTCTGCTACAGGCACTTCGTAAGATTCAAGATCGAGTCTTATGTTGTCAAATTCAAGCATTGATTACCCCTTATGTTCTTCAACAAATTCTTTAACTAATCTCATAGCTTCCTTGATGTCTTCCAAAGAAGCAGCATAACTGATACGTACAAAACCTTCGCCGCACTTGCCGAAAGCATTTCCGGGAACTATAGCGACATGCTTTTCGAGAAGGAGCTTCTCGCAGAACTCTTCTGATGTCATTCCCGTAGACTTGATGCAAGGGAATGCATAGAAAGCGCCGTAGGGCGTGAAGCAGTCAAGGCCTGCGTCCCTTAAGCCCTGTACGATAATTCTCCTTCTGTGGTTATATTCATCACGCATCTTCTTAACTTCATCATCAGCATTCATAGCTGCTTCAACAATAGCAAGCTGTGATGTGGAAGGTGCGCACATGATGCAGTACTGATGTATCTTAACCATAGGAGCGATAAGCTCATGGGGACCTGCCAGATATCCTATTCTGAAACCGGTCATGGCATAAGACTTTGAAAAGCCGTTAACCATAACAACTCTGTCTCTTAATTCTGCAAACTGTGCAAGTGATGCAGGCTTGCCGTCAAGATAGTTAAGCTCACAGTAGAGCTCATCGGAAAGCACAATGATCTCAGGATGTCTCATAAGGACATCCTTGATCTTAGCCCAATCCTCAAGTGTCATGATGGCGCCTGTAGGATTATTGGGATATCCGACGATAACATACTTTGTCTTATCGGTAATTGCTGACTCAAGCTCTTCGGGCATGAGCTTGTAGTTGTTCTCGGGCTTTGTCTCGACGATAACCGGAACACCGTGAGCAAACTCTACAGTTGCCTTATAAGCAACGAAACAAGGCTCAACGATAATTACCTCATCGCCTGGATTGATAAGAGCCCTTGCAGCGAGGTCAAGACCTTCAGAACCGCCTACGGTAATGAAGATCTCTGTGTTGTAATCGTAAGAAACACCATATCTTCTCTTGAGATAATCAGCAATGGCTTTTCTGGAATCGATATAACCGGAATTGGGCGAATAGTGAGTATAGCCGTCAATAATCGAATTAATGGCAGCTTCTCTGATCGACCAGGGTGTAACGAAGTCAGGCTCACCGATAGAAAGAGAAATAACGTGACCCTGCATCTCGTTTGCAAGGTCGAAGAACTTCCTTATAGCTGAAGGCGGAACTGCCTGGACAGCCTTGGAAATCTTGGATTCATAATCAAAACTCATAAGATGATAGCCTGCCTGTCGTCTGTATTCGGATTATCGTAGATTATACCATTGGCCTTATATTTCTTAAGGATAAAGTGTGTTGTCGTAGAGAGAACACCCTCCATGGGAGCAATCTTCTCCGTTACGAAAGTAGCGATATCTCTGAGGCTCTTATCCTCATAAATGATCATGAGGTCAAAGCCGCCGCTCATGAGATAGCATGCAGTAACCTTATCGTACTTGCTCAAGATCTGGGCAATATGGTCATAACCCTTATTCTTAACAGGTGTGATCCTTACTTCGATCATACCGATGCAGTTATCAGGTGCCTGCTTTTCCCAGTTGATGATCGTGTTATAACCTAAGATGATATTCTCATCCTTAAGTCTCTTGATCTCGGCTTCCACATCGGCGGCGGTCGTGCCAAGCATTACGGCTATTTCATCCGCAGAAAGTCTGGCATTGTTCTCAATAAGTCTTAAAAGCTCTAAATCGTCTATCATGTGGAAACTCCTTTTCTATATATTACAAAATCTCCCGCAACAAAATTGCGGGAGATTGTTGCTTTAATTCAGTGTATTCAGATTCTTGCTACGCCTGTATCACGGGCTGCCTGTGCAACAGCAGCGGCAACAGCCTTACCGACTCTTGCATCGAATGCGTCAGGAAGGATGTAGTCAGGATTGAGCTCAGCGTCAGAAACGATGCCTGCGATAGCGTTAGCTGCAGCGATCTTCATCTCGTCGTTGATATCAGAAGCTCTTACATCGAGAGCGCCGCGGAAGATACCGGGGAATGCGAGAACGTTGTTAACCTGGTTCGGGAAATCAGAACGGCCTGTAGCCATAACTGCAACGCCTGCCTTCTTAGCTTCATCAGGAAGGATCTCAGGTACAGGGTTAGCGCAAGCGAAAACAACCGGATCCTTAGCCATTGTAGCTACCATATCAGCTGTGAGAACGCCCGGAGCGGAAACGCCGATGAATACGTCAGCACCAACGATAACGTCAGCAAGAGAGCCTGCCTTCTTATCAGGATTTGTGATCTTAGCCATCTCTTCCTTAGCAGGATTGAGGCCTTCTCTGCCCTCATAGATAGCGCCCTTACGATCGCAGAGGATAACGTTCTTGAGGCCTCTGGAGATAAGAAGCTTTGTGATAGCTGTAGCAGCAGCGCCTGCGCCGTTAACTACAACGTGGATGTCTTCCATCTTCTTGCCAACGATCTTAAGAGCGTTTGTAAGGCCTGCGAGTGTGATAACTGCTGTACCGTGCTGGTCATCGTGGAAGATCGGGATGTCACATCTTTCCTTAAGCTTCTTCTCGATCTCAAAGCATCTCGGAGCTGAGATATCCTCGAGGTTTACGCCGCCGAAAGAGCCAGCGAGAAGTGCAACTGTATTAACGATCTCGTCAACATCCTTTGAACGGATGCAGAGAGGGAATGCATCAACATCACCGAAAGCCTTGAAGAGAGCGCACTTACCTTCCATAACAGGCATACCTGCCTCAGGTCCGATATCACCAAGACCGAGAACTGCTGTACCGTCAGTAACAACTGCTACGAGGTTGTGTCTTCTTGTATATTTGTATGAGAGATCAACGTCCTTCTGGATCTCAAGGCAGGGAGCTGCAACGCCGGGGGTATACGCGATAGCGAGTTCTTCCTTTGAACCTACGGGAGCTGTGGCGATAACTTCGATCTTACCTGCCCACTCTTCATGCATCTTAATTGCTTTCTCATTAACGTCCATAATGTTGAAACCTCCATAATTTGACTTAACGCACTAATAATATATATAAGTATGCGCAAAAACAATCACGCGCGTATAAGAATTTTTAATCAAAACGGGCTAAATATTGTTGCTTTGAACAGTAATCTGCCGGAACAGGCAGCCTTCAGATCGCGTAAGGCCTTCTTCCGCGCTTTATCGGGAAATCCTTCATCGAGCAGTAAGAAAGCGCCGCAAGCCTTGCCGCCGCAAGGAAAACCCATGTCGTGGCAGCGGCATCAACGATATAGTATGCCGTCAAAGAGACATTGCCCAACAGAGGTACTAAGAAATTTAAGATGACCGAGACAATAAGCACGAGCGCAATGCTTCTCATATTGGCGAAATAATACCTCAGGGATAATTTCGCGACATAAGGAATCGAGGAAAAGATGCCCTTGTCTCCTGACAGATATGCGACAGGAGCCGTGAAAATGAACGGCAGTCCGACGATGGTAAAGAACATAAAGTACAGTGCAATAGTTACCAGCGGCAAAAGGACTATAGCTGTAACAAGCATGAGGAGCAATATCCTCAGAACCAGCTTTCCGGGCTTGATAACGTCATCAGGAATACTGTTTACGGCATAGTTAATGGCACCGGATTCATCCTTGCTTGCCCTCGCAGCCTTCTCTTTCCTGTAGAGCCTGACATAAACAGCAGCATAGATATATGCGCTGCCGATCAGGATGAGCTCACCGCCCAAAAGCGTCAGAAGATAGATGATATTGCCTTTTGTTATTGGCAAAGACGATAAAAATATGCCCTCATGGTCCATCTCGCTGACGTTATAAAGACTCATGAGCCAGTTGGAAAGCGGCGTAAAGTCCTTATCTGCAAAGGGATTAAAGTGAATGGCGGCATTAAGGACGACCGTGACAAAATAGAGGATGCGCACTCCCCACCTGTTGCCTACGTTATCAATATTAAAAATGGTCTTAGCCGCTGAAAAAAACACCTATTACTCCTCAAAACGTTTATACCGCATATATTACGATAAAAAGCCGAGAATTGAAAATAAATGTAAAAATTAGCCAATATTAACTCATAAAGTATTTCTTGTGATACAATCTCCCTATTATGTTTAAAGAAGGTAGTTCAAATGATTGAATTCCATGTAATACCCGATCTGCTTTACGTCATTCCTGCCGATAATCATTCGGCTCAGGACTTAAGGAACATCTTATCTTCCCACCCCGAGATCAAGTTCGTATCTCTGGCAGCCGTTGACCTTATGGGCAACGACACCGATGAGAAGATCCCGATGTCAGATTTCCTTGACAACATCGAGAATTATCTCAATGGCAAAGCAGTTCAAACCGACGGTTCATCCGTTGTGCTTCCCGGAATCGCTACATTAAACGACGGTAAAGTCGACCTTATCCCCGATGTAAACGTTATCTGGTACATCGACTACAATTACGAGCACATTGATTTTGAGACAGGAAGGCCGATCGGTACTCTCCGTATTCCCTCCTGCCTGACCCACAACGAGGACGAGGTCTGCTCCAGATCGATCCTCCGCAAGAGCGCAGCATATTTCCAGAAGACGATCCTCGACAGATTCAAGAACGATCCCGCTTTGTGCGCAGAGTACGGTTTTACTCCGGAAGAGCTTGACCGCATCACGCTCATCACAGCTACGGAGCTTGAGTTCTGGGTAAACTCCCCTGACGAGATCATCAGTACAGAGCAGCTCTCAATCTCACAGGAACTTAAGGAATCTTACTGGAAGCGTACAAAGGGTGTCGTAAGGACCGCTTTAGAGCAGGTCATCATGATCCTCGAGAAGTACGGCTTCAACCCTGAAATGGGCCATAAGGAAGTCGGCGGCGTTAAGGCATCCCTCAATTCTTCCGGTGAGTTCCACTTCATCATGGAGCAGCTCGAAGTTGACTGGAAATATTCCGATGCTCTCCAGGGCGCTGACTATGAGCTCATCGCAAGGATCATCATCAAAGAGATCTTCAGACTTCACGGTCTTGATGTCAGCTTCAATGCTAAGCCTCTTCCCGGTGTTGCCGGATCCGGTGAGCATACACATGTAAATGCTGTTGCTTACCTTACAAACGGCAAGAAGGTCAACCTCTTCGCACCTGAAGATACCAAGGCTGATTACTTAAGCAGATTCGGCTGGGGCTCTCTGATGGGCATCATGAAGCACTACAGCAAGGTAGTTAACCCCTTCGTATCCGCTACAACAGATGCTTTCGAGCGTCTTACCCCCGGATTCGAGGCTCCTACCCACTGCGTAAGCTCTATAGGTATGGATGTTCTTACACCCTCACGTAACAGATCCGTTCTTTTGGGCCTCGTAAGAAGCGAAGACAACAAGTATGCAACAAGATTCGAGCTCAGAGCTCCGAATCCGCACACAAATACTTACCTCTGCCTCGCATCCGTATATCAGGCTATGCTCGACGGCATCGCTTATGCGCTTGATTCCGGCAAGGACACAAAGACTCTTGAAGCTGAGTTCACCAAGCCTTTCGGTCAGGAAAGCGATTATCTCGAGACAAATAAACTTTACCGCTGCGAAGATGATATTTTCGAGGACATGGATTCCAACGAGAGAGACAGACTCTTCGGCACACCTGCCGCAACTGTCTATGAATCTCTCCAGCCTTTAAAGGAAGCTGAAGTATCAGAGATCCTTTGCAGAGGCGGCGTCTTCAATGAGCAGCTCCTCGCATCATACTATCAGGCAATGCTCGTACGCTGGGAGATGGAGCTCATGGAGAAGATCATCCCTGCTAACCTCTCACTTATCAGGAGCATCACGAGGACTGACGACGGCTCTGTCAGCTACGACAACAGCCTCTGGACTGATATCAACTATCTCAAGCTCCAGCTTGCAAAGGACACGAGCGATCAGGATTCTATCTTCACCAAGATCAAGGCTACCGTTAAGACCGGCGATTGGGAGAAGACATCCGTGTACCAGCTCGCCATGAAAAACGCAATGAACGAACTTAAGAATAAGTACAAGACATATTGCGATAACCAGATCTGATCAAATTACGAAACAATAATATGAGGCGGTATCAATGTGATGCCGCCTCTTTTGTTGTTCAGATTTATACTTAAGATTTCTTTCTGTCAAAGATCACCGGGAGAAGCAAGATCTAATGCCTCGCAGATATCATAAACATGTTTATTGGCGATATTTTCGTCATCACCGGCACCAAATATAAGAAGTACTGTATTTCCCTGAAGATAAATGCCGCATACATGATGAGAATAACCGGCATCTTCCGAATAAAGGAAATACTGTAGACTGCCATCCTTAAAATCGTCACATTCAGCATCAGGATTTGACATTGCATCGACTTCAAGAGCTACAGTATGTTGATTATAAAATTTAACAGCGCTTACTTCGTTATTATATGAAAGGGAAATTGCATATCCTACGCTTGATGTATCATCCTTTTCTGAATAGTCACCAACTATATATATTGTTGCTTCATTGATCGCAACACTGTAAAAACCCTCTGTTACTTCCCAGCCCTTTAAAGTATCCTTTACGACGTCTTTCTTGGCATAGAAATAAACACCATCTTCAATAAAGGTAATATCACCATTTACATTTTCGAGATCGTGGCACCATTCATCAGGATCATCGTAGCACTCAGCGCCCTGAGATTTAGCATACTTGGCAAGACCTGAAGGGCTGAACTTTGCTTCGCTAACGCGGCAGCCTGACAAAGAAAATGCCATGGTCAGAACAAGAACTGAAGAAACGACGGCATTTAAATTTTCCACGCTGTTCTCCTTTCAAATAGTTTTGAGAATTTCTTCTAACAGGATAATACATAAAGAATATAAGAAAGACTAGAGGCTGCCTCAAAATCAGAGACAGCCTCTTTACCCGGTCGGGTTAATAATGAATCAGTAAGGTTTAAAACCTTATACTCACCTAATTACTTTTCGTCCTTCTTAGCGATGAATCTGTAAACGAATGCTGCCATAGCTGCACCGAGGAAAGGTCCTACGATGAAGATCCAGACAACGCTGAGCGCATCAGCACCTGCAAGGATAGCGGGTCCGATAGAACGTGCGGGGTTAACAGATGTACCTGTAAGGCCGATACCGAGGATATGAACCATAACGAGTGAGAAACCGATTACTACACCTGCGAATGAGCCGTGCTTAAACTTCTCATCTGTAACACCGAGGATAACCAATACGAAAATGAATGTCAGGAAGATCTCAACGATAAGTCCTGCTGCCCATGCCCAATCGCCGCTGAAGCCGCCAAGACCGTTAGAACCAAGACCGCCTGTCTTATCTTCAACATTGCCCAAGCTCCAGATGCATCTTAAGACTGCTGCACCTGCTAAAGCACCGACAACCTGTGAAATACAATAGAAAAGGAAATCCTTGCCGCTCATTCTCTTGGAGAGTAAGCAAGCAAGTGAAACGGCCGGATTGATATGGCAACCTGAAACATTGCCGATACAGTAAGCCATTCCGACAATTACAAGACCAAAAGCGAATGCTGTAAGGATATAGCCGCAACCATTATCGGAATCACATCCTACAGTCATTGCGGTACCGCATCCTACAAGTACAAGCGTAAACGTACCGAAAAACTCGGCAATATACTTCTTTAACGCGTCCATAACAATACCTGCCTTTAATTTATTTGAGCAGGTACTGCCTGCCCATAATTAATTATAAACAAATTCCTGGCCGTGAGACAGTATAATTACTTCATTTCCGTTACTATTTGAAGACAATTCCACATGGCCGATTAATCTGGCTTCGATATTGAATGTATTGGCAATCTCAATGATCTTGGAAGCAACTTCTTCATCAACGTAGAACTCGATCCTGTGACCGCAGTTGAATACCTGATAAAGCTCCTTCATCGGAATCTCGCCGGATTCGTAGATTGCCTGGAAAAGCGGAGGCAGATCAAACATGTTGTCCTTAACATATCTGAGGTTAGTACCGAAGTCACGGCACTTAGCCTGTCCGCCGCCTGTGCAGTGGATGATACCGTGAACGTTTGCTCTGTAAGAAGCAAGAACCTTAGAGATAACCGGCAGGAATGTTCTCGTAGGTGCAAGGATAGCCTCGCCTACCGTTACATCTGTTCCGGGAAGATTATCTGAAAGTCTGTATTTACCGCAATAAGCCTTATCCTCGCCCAACGTGTCTGAGAAGGATTCCTTGTAGTTCTCATAGTAATACTTGTTGAGGAGCATGTGACGTGCTGCCGTAAGTCCATTGGAAGACATGCCTGAATTGTACTTGTCTTCATATGTAGCCTGACCGAAAGAAGCAAGACCAACGATAACATTGCCGGGCTTGATATTAGCTGCATTGATAACTTCAGATCTCTTTGCTCTTGCAACGAGTGTTGAGTCAACGATGAGAGTTCTTACGAGGTCGCCAACGTCTGCTGTCTCGCCGCCGCACATTGTGATATTGATGCCCTGTGCAGCAAGCTTTGCGATGATCTCATCGTATCCTTCGATAACCTTTGCAATAGCCTTACCGTCAACTCTGTGAGCGTTACGGCCGATCGTGTTGGAAAGCATAAGGTTCTCAGTAACACCGCAGCAAGCGAGGTCATCTGTATTCATTACGAGTGAATCCTGGGCAAGGCCCTTAAACCAATCGTAATTGCCTGTCTCTTTATACATCAGGTAAGCAACGGAGGATTTTGTGCCTGCGCCGTCAGCATGGATAGCAGTACAATATTCGGGATCACCTGCGAGGTCTTCGATAAGCTTACAGAAAGCTCCGGGGAAAACGCCCTTTGACTGATTCTTAACAGCTGCCTTAACATCATCTTTCGTGGGTGATACGCCTCTGCTCAAATAAGATTCTGCTGACATGTCCTGATCCTCCTGATGTTTAATTGTTATGTTTTCCGTGCAGACCGGTAAGCCGGGTTCTGTATATGACGATCATCTATCTAGACGTAATATCTCTAAAACGTTCAAGCCGTCTCCTGAGGTTCGCGGACCACGACCACCTCTCCACGACGTTGCTCCGGATGGGGTTTACAAGGCCGATATGTCTCCACATCGCCGGTGAGCTCTTACCTCGCCTTTTCATCCTTACCCTTTTGGGGCGGTTTTCTTTTCTGTTGCACTTTCCTTAAAGTTGCCTTCACCGGGAACTGCCCGGCATCCTGTCCTTTGGAGCCCGGACTTTCCTCATGCGCCGTGCTTTCGCACAAGTGGCGCCCGCGATCGTCTCGGCCTGCCCGAAAAACATAATAATTTTAATAATAAAGTCGCTTAAAGTATAGATGATACTTCGTTGTTATAATTCACAGTAATACCCGTCTCAGGGTACTTGTCAGAGAGCAAATGCGCTATCTTGGGCAGGTAAGCCTGCTCGGTCGCGGAATGTCCTGCTATGATCGTATTAATTCCCATCTCATCCAGCGCGACACAAATGTGATGCTTGATCTCACCTGAGATAACAGTATCGACTTTAGCCTTTACTACTGCCGGAATGGAATCTTCATCAAAGGCTCCGCCCTGAACAAACACCTTGCTGACATAATTATCCGGATTATTGATTGTGATTATGCCGCTGGTACCCAAACCCAAGGCAACTTCTTTGCAATAATCTTTAAGTGTTATGCGGTTATTGTAATTGAGGTCAAAGACAACTCCGCAGACAGCACCATCTAACGGCTTAGCGTTATTAATGCCAAGCTTTTCGGCTATAGCAAGATCTCCGAATTCTTCAGTAAGATCAAGATTCGTATGGCAGCTGATAACTGACATGCCGGATTTTATAAGTTCTGTAAGAGTTCTGCCCACATAATCATCAGTCGTAAGATTATTAATTCCGCCGAAAATTATCGGGTGATGCGTAACGATAAGGTTTGCACCTGCGTTTTTAGCCGCTACGACAGCCTTACTTGTAAGGTCCAGCGAAACAACGATCCCTGTTACCTCAGAATCCCTGTCACCTGCTATTAGTCCGACATTATCGTATTCAAGAGCATTCTCCGGCGGGAATTTGCCGTTCAAGAAAGATTCAACATCACTTATTCTCATTTGCTTTTCTCTCCTCTAGTGCCGCTTTAACGACAGGATTGCTCCTCTGTCTTACCTCAAAGAGGCCGTTCAAATGCTCAAAGTAACCGGCAACATCCTCATCACCATCATCGTACTTCTTGAGAAGCACAGGTCCGTAGCAAGCCTGTTCATCGGTAAGAGTAGTGCTGATCCCCTTAAATACGACCCTCATACAATTATAGAATATATCCCTGTCGTAACAAACCGATTCATCCTCAAAGACAAAACCGGTCCTGGCAAGGTAATTTCTTACGATCTCATTGGATTTCTGGGGCTGAAGCACGAAAGTAACGTTCTCTATCGTGTGAAAACCGTTATCCTTAAGCGCGCGGTCAATGATATCAATGATGTTAAGTCCGCCCATGCCGGCCATTACGATAATGTCGCCCGGCTGAAGCTCAACACCTTTCAGTCCGTCAGTGATATAAACAATGGCTCTGTCACCAAAGCCCGCTTCCGTCAGCGCGTCATGCGATCTTTGCGCAGGAGCCTTGTGGATCTCGGTACAGATAGCAAAATCAGCGATCTCTTCTTCAAGACATCTGATCGCAAGATATCCGTGATCAGATCCGACATCTACAAATCTGCCGCGCAGGTCTTCCCTTAAGGCTTTTTTGACCTGCCCGAAAACCATTTCGAGTCTAATCGGCAGTTCCTGCATCAGAGCTCTCCAATCTTATTCCTTAATGTCAGCTTGTACTCGGAAAGGCGTCTTAGCATCTCGTCGATTTTGGCCTTTTCCTCATTAGAAGCAGACGCTCTTCTCGAGATAAGCTTCTCTTCCTCGCGGTCGATTATGGAGGTCCTTACCTTGAACAGCAGTGCCAGATACATATCTCTCTTAATGTCGACATTCGAACTCTTATCAGCATTATCGACAGCTCTCAGCATAACGTCTTCAGCAGGCATGCCGTTGATCGTAAGCTTGGAGAAATAATCACTCATACGGGCAAACAAAGTCTCATTCCTGCCGTCAAAAATATTGAGGAAGATCCTGACAAGCTCCCTTATCGTATCACCCGAGAAATCATCAGGCCTGATAATGTCAGTCTTATCGATCTTTTTGCTGTCAGCCAGTGCGTTTCCCAGAGATAAAGCGTAAGCGAACAGGTCTATCTCATCCTTGGTAGCCGTATCAACGACCTTCTTAAATACAGGCTGGGCCGGTGCGACTTCAACGGGCTCATCGGGAGTGCCGGCATCAATTTCAGCCTTGTTACGGTTCGTAATATCCTGGATTCTCTGGCGCTCTAAAGCTCTGGAATCCTGCTGCTCCTGTTTCTTTTCTTCAGCCTGCTTGAATTTGATCATCTGATTCATGACAGCCTGGGCCGTGGCTCCGAGCAAAGGTGCAGCGACGCCCGCCATTCTGCTCATCTTGATCTCATCATTCATCCATGAACCGTAAGTCAGGATATCTTTCTGGTATCTGCCCCTGTCCAGTTCTCCCGTCTCGGGGTCTGTATTGTCATTCTTAGCTCTGTCGATCAGATAATCTTCTACATAAAGCGCATTCTTAACAACGTCTTTGAACTTCTCGGCACCGTTGGTCTTGATATACTCATCAGGATCCTTGCCGTCAGGCACTTTGGCGATCCTTATGCGGATATTGATGCCTGTAAGTCTCTTTAAGTAATCCATCATCATCTGGATGGCTCTTAAAGCTGCCTTTTGTCCTGCAGCATCGGCATCGAAGAAGAAAACTACCTCTTCGGCATATCTGGAACACAACTTAAGCTGGCTGTCTGTAAAAGACGTTCCCAAAGCAGCCACCGTGTTCTTAAATCCTGCAGCATGCATGGCGATGGCATCCATATAGCCTTCTACCACGATAAGCTGCTTGGCCTGTTCTTTTCTGGCGAAATTCATCGCATATAGATGATTCTGTTTGTTATAAACAAGCGAATCTGGAGAATTGATGTATTTGGGCTTCTCATCGCCCAAAGCTCTTCCGCCGAAAGCGATTATCGTTCCGAATGAATCAAAGATCGGGAACATAAGCCTTCCGCGGAAAAGATCATAAGGTTTGCCGGTCTTCTCAGACTTAGCGAAAATACCGGAGTTTAAAAGCTCGTCATCCTTATAGCCCTTCTGCTTGAGGTGGTCATATAAAGCGGTCCAATTGATCGGAGAATATCCGATACCGAAATTATCCAATGTCTGCTTGGAAAGACCTCTTTTTGCGGCATAATCTCTGGCGGGCTTGCCGATACTCTCATCGTTATAGGACTTGTAGTAGAACTTTGCAGCTTCTTTAAGGATATCCTTAACGCGGTCACGCTCTTCTTTCTGACTGCTTTCTCCGGAATAACCTGTCTCCGGCACTTCAACGCCGTAAAGGCCTGCCAAATGTCTGATGGCCTCAGGATAAGTCATATGCTCAATCTCCATGATGAAATTGATTGCATTACCACCCTTGCCGCATCCGAAGCACTTAAAGATATTTTTCGCGGGGTTTACGGAAAAAGATGCCGTCTTCTCAGAATGAAAAGGACAGAGGCCCCACATGTTTCCGCCCTGGCGCTTCAGAAGAACATAACGGCTTACTACGGATTCTATGTCCGCTCTTGTAAGCACCTCTTCAATGACGCTTTCAGGTATGAGTCCCATGTTTACCCCTGTCTTTAATTAAAAGGCCCGGCAATTATCCGGGCCCGTATTAACAGCCAATATTAAAGAATTACTCTTCGTCGTCCTTCTTTTTCTTCTTGCCGAAGAAGCTTGTCTTCTCAGGAGCTTCAACCTTCTTGACAGATCCGTCAGCATTGAGCTGGTCACGCTTGATAACTGTCTGGATAGCGCTCTTTGTGAAAGTAACGAGTGTATTTGCAGCTGATGTGGAGATCGTAACCTGATCGTCCTTGATATTAGCAACAAAGCCTACGAGGCCGCCGATGGTGATAACCTTATCGCCTACAGCGAGCTTGCTCATCTGCTCTTTGAGTTCCTTATCCTTCTTCTTCTGAGGTCTGATAAGAATAAAGTAGAAAACTACGAACATCAGCACAAGAAGTGCCAATGAGGCAATTGAGCCCATAAACTCTCCGCCTGTACCTGCAGTGCCTGTTGTTGCATCCAAAATTAACATTTATGTTTCCTCCAAATAATTATTCGCCTGTGTACTCAGCAATTATATCAGACATATTGTAATATCCACTCTGTTTTGCGGACATAAATTTCGCTGCTCTGAGAGCGCCCTTAGCGAAAACGTCTCTCGTCTGAGCGCTGTGGCTGATAGAAACGATCTCCTCATCGCTGATGAACATGGCCTCATGCTCGCCTACGATGTTACCTCCCCTGATAGAAGAGATACCGATCTCGTTCTTGGCTCTCGCCTTGTTTACGCTATGTCTGTCATATACATATTCAGCTTCATCAGGCATTTCCTGCTTGATCGCATCTGCGATCATCATGGCTGTGCCTGAAGGTGCATCAAGCTTTCTGTTGTGATGAGCCTCAACGATCTCGATATCAAACTCGGGATAAAGGATCTTTGTAGCCTTCTTGGCGAGTTCGATCATAAGATTGATGCCGATGCTCATATTTGCAGATCTGAATACCGCAATCTCAGATGAAGCCTTATCAAGGCTTGCCAGAGTCTCTTCGGAAAGAGCTGTAGTGCAGCAGATAAATGGCTTCTTGCGTGCCAGTGCGAAATCAAGGACCGCAGGAACAGCCTTTGCATTAGAGAAATCGATAATGACATCGAAGTCTTCCGTGCACTCACTGAGATTGGAATATACAGGGAACTTATAATCCGGATTAGTAACTATATCTCCGCCTGCAACTATCTCATAGTCGTCGCTCTGATTGCAAAGGTTAACGATAACCTTGCCCATTCTTCCGCAACAACCGTTTAAAAAGATCTTAACCATCAATAACTCCTATCTTACTTAGCAAGGAAATCTGCCATTGCAGAAGTATCATACTTTGCAAGAACATCAACAACCTTGTCATGGTTAGCCTTGCTCATCTCACAAAGAGGAAGTCTGCAGGGACCTGCATTCCAGCCTAAGATGTTCATGGCTTCCTTAACGGGGATAGGGTTAACTTCGCAGAACATTGCCTTAACAAGCGGAATAAATGCGATCTGCTCATTCTTAGCCTTCTCGATGTCACCGTTGATGTAATCGTGGATCATCTGGGAAGTCTCTTTAGGCATAATGTTTGCGATAACGGAGATAACACCCTTAGCGCCGAGTGAGAGCATCGGGACTGCAAGTCCGTCTTCACCTGAATACATGGCATATCTGTCGCCGCAAAGGCTGTAGATCTCAGGGACCTGACCGAAGTTGCACTCCTTGACACCAACGATGTTCTCACAGTCTGAAAGTCTCAAAAGAAGTTCAGGACTGATATTGACGTTAGTTCTTGAAGGAACGTTATAAAGGATGATCGGAAGATCCGGAACCGCATCAGCGATTGCCTTGTAGTGACGGTAAAGTCCTTCCTGTGTGCACTTGTTGTAGTAAGGAGTTACAAGAAGAGCTGCATCAGCGCCAAGCTCCTTGGCAGCCTTTGTGAGGTTGATACCATAAGCAGTGTCGTTTGAACCTGTTCCTGCAATTACCGGAACACGTCCTGCAACAGTATCTACAGCGCACTTGATAGCCGCAACATGCTCTTCGTGATCCATAGTAGCAGCTTCACCGGTCGATCCGCAGATAATGATGGAATCAATACCCTGTGCTACCTGGAACTCGATCATGCGCTTGAGCTCATCGAAATTGATTCCGCCGTTCTCAAAAAACGGAGTAACGATAGCGACACCGGCACCAACAAATACAGGCTTGGACATATGTATGCCTCCTACTGAAAAAACTTGAAAAAGATATGGTTTTAAAGCCTAAATCCTCATTCTGATAATGGATTTTATCACCTTATATTATTGATAGTCAATTTATATTTGTGGGGTGTACATATGTACTTCCACAGCGTACAATTCGGGCTTTTTAGCCCTCCTGGGGGTCGTTATCGAACGATAACGGAAACTTGGTGTGATCGAAGTCTTCGATGAGCCTTTTGAACACGCTGTTGATGGCAGACTTATTCACCGCCTTAATGACAAAAGACATCCTGTATCGCCCTCTGAGCTCATATATGACGCAGGGAATAGGGCCATATACTTCAAACTGGTACTTTTTGTCCTGATAAGAGATGAAGTCATTAAGATACTTGGCCAGGATATTAGCCCTGTTTATAAGCAGTTCCTCTTCAGGCAGGGAAAGTACGATCTCACCCACAGCCTTAAACGGCGGAAGCTTTAGCTTTTGCCTGTATTCGATCTCCTGTTCATAGAAGGCTCTGTAATTCTGCGTGCAGGCGAACTTAAAGAGCGGCTGCTCGGGTCTGTAGCTCTGTATGAATACAGTTCCCGGATGATCTCCCCTTCCTGCTCTTCCTGCAGCCTGCGTTATAAGCTGGAAAGCTCTCTCAGAAGCCTTAAATGATGATGAGGCAAGCATCAGATCGGAACTCAAAACGCCGACGACCGTACAGTCAGGAAAATCCAATCCTTTTGCGATCATCTGAGTGCCAATGAGTATTGACGCTTCTTTGTTCGCAAACTTCTCGATTATCTCCTTGTGAGCACCGGGAGTCATTGTGGAATCCTGGTCCATCCTCAAGACTTTCTCATGCGGGAAGACTTTATGAAGAAGCTCTTCAAGCTGCTGTGTGCCGAATCCTGCTTTAGTGAAGCGGTTACCGCCGCAGACATTACATTTCGCCTCGTATGAAGGGACTGTATATCCGCAATAATGGCAGATAAGACTTTGTGTACCGTTTCTTCTGTTGTTATGAAGAGTCATCGCGACTGAGCAGTTCTTGCAGGTAACAGGCTCTCCGCAGCCTTCGCAGACCAGTGTCCTCGAAAAGCCTCTCCTGTTAAGAAGCAGGATAACCTGTTTGTTCTCGGAAAAAGCAACAGACATAGCCTGTCTTAAAGGCAGTGACAGCATGTCTCCGCTTCCGAGCTTTACCTGTTCCTTCATGTCAACCGGAACGATCTCAGGGAGCTTTGCTTCCTGCCTTGCCCTGTTCTTGAGTTCAAGCAGCTTATAAGCGCCTGCATTAGCCGCATAAAAACTCTCGACAGAAGGCGTAGCCGAACCTAAGACGACACTGCATCCCGTGATCTGTGATCTCATCCTTGCGATATCCTTGGCAGAATATCTGGGATGAGACTCAGACTTATAAGAACTGTCGTGCTCCTCATCGAGAATGATCAGTCTTAAGTCAACAGCAGGTGCGAACACGCCGCTTCTGGGGCCAACTATAACCTTAGCCTTACCTGTTCTGATATTGTTCCACTGCTCATATCTCTGCTTATCAGTGAGCCTGCTGTGCAGCACGGCCACGCTGTCGCCGAGTCTTCCCTTTATCCAGTTGATCGTCTGCGGTGTAAGCGAGATCTCGGGCACCATGTATATGACGCTTCCGCCTTCGGCAATAACCTTCTTGGCGCAGTTAAGATATACTTCTGTCTTGCCGCTTCCTGTAATACCAAAAAGCAGATAAGTCGCAGGATTCTTCTTATCAATGCCCGAAAGGATCTCGTTAACAGATTCTGTTTGCTCGTCACTCAGTTCGTATTCTTCGGTAAACTTGCCCTGAGGTACATCCTGATCTGTAATTATCGGAACTTCGTTATCGGAAAGCTCTTTTACAAAACGGACAAGGCCCTTATCTTCGAGAGCCTTTACCTGGGCGGCAGAGCAAGACAGTGATGACATCAGTTCTTTACGGGTACACTTACCACGGTCTAAAAGATACTCAAGAATGTTGATATGAGCAGCCGAACGCAGCGTCTCACTGGTCAAAACATCTTCAGCCGTTTCTCTGGATATAAGTTCGACAAAAACTTCCGTAGGATTCTTGTGATTGACTACACAAGAAGGCACCATGAGCTCCACAACATCACCCTTTGTGCAGTTGAATCTGTCACTTATCTTATCGATCAGCGCGAGCTGGTCAGGCTTTAAGACAGGCTGTCCCGAAATGACGGAAGCGATATCTTTTACAACGCTATCATCACCATCAAAAGTATCCTTCAGTTCAACAACAACAGCGCACCTTTGCGAGTCACCCTTACCAAAAGGGATTGATACGAGAGAGCCTGCTGATACCGTGTCCGATAATTCATCCGGCACACGGTATGTAAACAGTCTGTCTATCTGTTTTGTAGCTCCCCGTAAGATGACGCTGCAGAACATTCGAATCAGCCTCCGAGCATATCAAAGAGATTGATCTGTGCACTCTCCGGAAGATCATCAAGAATACCGCCGTAATCTAAAAGCTTCTGAGTAACAGATTGTCCTACACCGGTCCTCTTCATGAAATCGTCACGGTTCTTAAATTCGCCGTCTTTTCTAGCGTTTTCAATATCCAAGCCGTTTGCTTCGGAGACACCTGCAATAGCGCAGAAAGGCGGTCTGATAAGCTTGTCTCCGGCTTTGGTAAACTTCTTGCCTAATGAATCGTTGAGCGTAATGGGCGCAAACTTAATTCCTCTTGCGTACATTTCCTCAACAAGCTCATAGAAATAGTACTTGAGCTTTGTATTCGGGTCGCCTTTGGCATGCATCTCATCAGCCAGTTCTATTCTTCTCTTCTTAACCTTTTCGGGGCCGTTGCACATCTGTTCAGCATCGAATAATCCTTCACCTCTGTGCGTAAAGAAAGAACAATAATATTCTTCAGGATAATAGACCTTGAACCAGGCAACTCTTAAAGTAGAGATCGCATATGCGGCAGCATGTGCCTTCGGGAACATGTACTTGATCTTCTGGCAAGATTCAATGTACCAGTCAGGCACTCCGCACTCTTTCATCTGCTTTACATAATCAGGCCATTTCTCGACCTTGCCTGCAGCTACCTTACCTTTACGGACACCTTCCATGATGTCGAAAGCATCTTTATTCTTGACGCCCCAATAGATGAGGCTTGTCATGATTGAGTCACGGCATCCGATAACGGAGTTAAGGTCGCATGTTCCTGCTCTGATGAGCTCCTGAGCATTGCCTGTCCATACGTCAGTACCATGTGAAAGGCCCATGAGCTGGACAAGATCGTAGAATCTCGTAGGCTGTGTTTCCTTGATCATTCCACGAGCCATGTTAGTACCAAGCTCTGAAAGACCTAAAGTAGCTGAGCCTGCATCTGTAGCTTCGACCGGGAAACCTAATGCATCAGTGCTCTTAAGAAGGCTCATAACCTTCTCATCAGGAATAGGTATATCCGTGATGTTAACTCCCGTAATATCGCTGAGCATTCTCAATACGGTAGGATCAGCATGACCTAAGATATCGAGCTTTAAGATCGTATCGTGCATCGCGCGGAAGTCGAAGTGCGTAGTGATGATTCCGCAGTCCGTCTTATTCGCCGGGAACTGGATCGGAGTAAACTCGTATATATCCATTTCCTTTGCGATAACGACGATACCGCCCGGGTGCTGGGATGTAGTTCTCTTAACACCGATGATGTCTCTTGCCATGAACGCAAGATGAGCCTGTGTAAAGGGTTCTCCCTTTTCTTCACAGATCTTGCGGCAAACGCCGTATGCGTTCTTATCCTGGTAAGCACCGATAGTACCTGCCTTGAATGTATGCGTACCGCCAAAGAGCACACCGACATAAGCATGAGCTCTGGGCTGGTATTCACCGGAGAAGTTAAGGTCGATATCAGGCTGCTTATCTCCATGGAATCCCAGGAACGTCTCGAAAGGAATATCCTGTCCGTCAGGTATCAACGGCTCACCGCATTCAGGACAGTTCTTCGGAGGAAGATCGTATCCTGATCCGTACTTACCGCTGTGATCAAACTCTGCATAATTACATTTCTTGCATCTATAGTGCGGAGGCAAAGGGTTTACTTCAGAAATACCGCTCATGGTAGCAGCAAAAGAAGAACCTACAGAACCTCTGGAGCCTACTACATAACCGTCGTTATTAGACTTCTTAACAAGTCTGTATGCGATATAGTACATAATCGCATAACCGTTACCGATGATGGATTTGAGCTCTCTGTCGAGTCTTTCCTTAACTTCAGGATTAAGCACACCATTGTGACGGTACATGCGGTTAGCTTTGGTATAAGCAATATCTCTTACGTCTGCAGCAGCTCTTGCGATCTGCGGCGGATAGGATCCGTCAGGGAACGGCTTGATTCCGAAGTCGATCATGTCAGCGATCATGTTGGTGTTATCAACAACAACTTCCATCGCCTTCTCCTCACCAAGATACTTAAACTCTTCGAGCATTTCGTCTGTGGTTCTGAAATACAGATCGCTCTGCATCTCGGCATCATCAAAGCCCATGCTCATAAGCATGTACTTTCTGTAACGGCCGTCTTCCTTGTTAAGGAAATGAGAGTCCGTCGTAGCGCAAACCGGCATGTTGTGATCATCTGCCGTCTCTACAAGCAGCTCATTGATTATCCTGATGTCATCTTCATTAAGAGGTGTAGTACCCGTATCAGATTTTGAAGGATCCTGTCTTGTTAAGAACACATTGTTGCAAAGCGGCTGGATCTCAACATAGTCGTAGAGGCTTAAGATATTAGCGAACTCTTCAGAGTCTTTTAGGAAAGCCCTTGTCGCCTGTCTGTCCTTATTAAGTGATCTGTATTTGGTTATAACATAGCGGAATATCTCTCCGCGCTCGCATGCACCACCGACGATAATGCCGGACTTGAAATACTTAAGCAGGCTCTTGGGCGTTCTAGGTCTTCTCGAATAGTAATGGATCTGCGATTCAGATACGATACGGTAAAGGTTATAAAGACCCATGTTCGAACGCACAAGATAGATTATGTGATACATAGGCGATTCAGGGATCGCACCGTTCTTCTTAGTAGATTTGATCTTTTCGGGCGTAAAATGACCGCAGGAATAGTTGATGGACAATGCATCGACCGAACCTGCATCCTTAAGGCAGGCAGCGAGTAAAGAAGCTGACTTATAACACTTAGCAAACATCCCATCGAATCTGCTTCCGTCAGCATCATAGTTAAACAATATACCCTTGCTGCTCAAAGCTTCATCAACTGTCTTATATTCACCCTTATAGAATGTCTCAAGGATATCTTCATCAGAAGTTGCAGGCATAAGGAACTTATGTCTGTAATACACGTGATCTTCAATATTTATTCCGTAACCGGCACGGCGAAGGAACGAGAGCGTGGTGAAAATATCAGGGCCTGTAACATATGAATCTCCAATGAACTCCAGAAGTTCACCCATTGCAAAATACGAGTCACAAGGTTCGCCTTTTCCGGGATAGATAGCATCTCCGAATTCGGCGTGGAAGTCTGCCACATGCTCGAAAATCAGTTCAGAAGGAACAACTTCATCACTTCCGTCGGCAAACTCACCATTAATATCAAGGTCGATATTAACAGCGGTACCCAAAGGAGCATGCGGTTCTAACGGCTTGGCATTAATATTCTCATCCCTGAGTTCTTCAGGGATCTCATCAGGATCCCAAAGAGACTTATCAATATCGTGAGATGCAAATTCCATTGCATCCTGATCTGATTCGCCCTCTTCTTCAGGCTTAACTGCCTTGTAACCCTTAAGTCTGAACTTTGATGCACATACGCATGTAAATGTATCACGAAGGGCATCATCACCGTTACGCTCGATAACGATCGAAACAAAGGAACCGACAGCCTTAGGCTTGGTAATGAAGTTCAATGAAGCATCATCATCTACGTCGGCAGGCTTTATCTTATCGTTCTTTACATCATAAGGCAGGTTATAGAAAACCGTAGGGCCGTCATCAACAAGATATCCTTCGCAACCGAGGATGCACTTGATAGGTGCTTCTCCCGTGTCTTTACGCTTTTTGTTGATGCTTTTCGCGGCCTCAAACACATGAGGGAATGCCTGAACAACACCGTGGTCAGTAACGGCACAAGCGGAATGACCGAATGAAGCTGCCAGCTTGATAAGATCGGCAGGATCAGTAGTGGCATCACTTTCACTCATCTTGGTGTGGACATGAAGTTCTACACGTTTACGTTCAGCAGTATCTTTTCGCTTAGGCGGACGTTCAGCCTTATAAAAACCGGATACCTTGAGCATCTTATCGCCTGTGAATGTGTCATTCTCGACATTTCCCTGAATACCGATAAAGCCGCCTTTACCGTACTCTTTCTGGAAACTGTCTGCCTCTTCAGGCTTTAAGAAAGCGATACAGCTGATACCGTCTGTATCATCCAAGCAAATAAACTTAACAACAACGCTCCTTCCTGTCTTGGCAAGCTTGAAGCTGTCATCGTTAAATGAGATATCACCGGCTACATTTACATCAAAACAGCCTACAGTAAGATTGGCTATCTTCATAAAGGTAGCCTGCTTCTTTACACGGCCGTACAGCTGGTTGTCAGCATTCTCCTTAGCTTTATATAAAGACTGCTTATCCTCCTGCTTGGCTTCTTTTCTTGCCTGCTCTGCTTTTGCAGTCCAGGAATCTTTGCCGGCAGGCTTGGCATCAGCAGGTTTTTCTTTCTCAGCCTTCTTTTTGCCTCTGCCCTTCTTACCCTGTTCTTCTACAGGCTCTTCATCGGGGAACTGAAGCTTTCCTTCTTCGATAGCGCGGAGAATATCATCAGTTGAATCATCATTTACGGCAATTTCAGGATCAACAATGACGATCTCATACTTGCCGTTCGCTTCATTACCAATACAGATATTCTCAGCTTTACTGACAGCCCGGATAATCTCTTTATTATCACTTTCAGTCAGCATCATTGCCCATCCGGAAGGAATTTCAATATGCGTAATTGTGCTTAAATCTCCCGGAACATCGTAATCGATATCTGAACTCAGACTGATAAAATCGGCAATATTCCTGACGCCGCCTTCGCTGTCTCTGACAACATAGTATTTTATAAGACTATTGAGCGACTGATAAACGGAAAAGTAATTGACGTCATCAATACCTGCAAAAGAGAAATTAACTCTCGTTCCGAAATCTTTCTCTAATTCTTTAACAAAAGAAACCAGGCTTCCCGAGCTCTTCAAAGACTCAACACCGTCAATGACGATATTGATAGATGCCTTAGCCTTATATATGTCTACTTTAAGAACGTATAGTTCGTTTAGATCGTTATACTTGTCACTGCCGACATTAAACAGTTCAAGTAGCTTTACACTTTTCTTCTCCAACTCTGATCACTTCCCTTACAAACTCATCGACCGCACCGGATGCCGGGATCTTTCTTACAGGCTCACCCTTCTCGAAAAGAACAAATTCGTCTTTACCGCCGGCTATTCCGATATCACATTCTCTTGCTTCTCCGGGTCCGTTTACGACACATCCCATGACCGCAACCTTAAGGTTATAGGGAAGATTTATAAGTCTTTGTTCTATCTGTCCTGCAAGTTCGATAAGCGGCACCTGAGTTCTTCCGCATGTCGGACAAGATATAAAAGTGATTCCTCCGTCTCTTAAGTCCAAAGCTTTAAGTATCTGTTTAGCTGTAATGACTTCTTCTACAGGATTGCCCGTAAGGGATACTCTTATCGTATCGCCGATACCTTCGGCAAGAAGAGCGCCGATGCCTACTGCAGATTTGATCGCGCCTTCCCTTATTGTTCCCGCCTCGGTGACTCCGACATGTAGAGGATAATCACAAGATTTGGAAAGTATCCTGTAAGTATCAATAGTAAGCTTCGGGGATGAGGACTTGATAGAGATAACGATATTGTCAAAATCCTGGTCTTCCAAGAGCTTTACTGCTCCAAGCGCGCTCTCGGTCATTGCATCAGCATTGACCTCGCCGTACTTCGCCAGAATATCTCTTGAAATAGATCCTGAATTGACTCCTACTCTGATAGGAATATTGCGCTCCCTGCACTTGTCAGCAACGAGCTTAACATTCTCCGGTCCTCCGATATTTCCGGGATTGATCCTGATCTTAGCAGCGCCGTTATCGGCAGCTGCAAGCGCAAGCCTGTAATCGAAGTGTATATCGGCTACGACCGGAATGGGAGAATTAGACGTGATCTCCTTAAGTGCCCCGGCAGCTTCCATATCGGGAATGGCAACTCTCGTGATATCACAACCACAGTCAGCCAATTCTTTGATCTGGGCAAGAGTAGCCTTGGCATCTCTCGTATCAGTATTATTCATCGACTGGATCTTAACAGAAGATCCGCCGCCGACTTCGACATTACCGATCAAGACTTTCTTCGTCATAATAACTCTCCTTACAAAGGTCAGTAACCGAGAATGATCCTTAGCACATCAGAGACAAGCGCAAAGACGACAAGCATGATTATCAGCACAAACCCGACAACCGTAAGCTTCTTCTCTGCCTTGTCAGACAGCTTGCGTCCTATGACCATCTCAACGGCAATGAGCAGTATCTGCACGCCGTCGAGACCCGGAATCGGAAGAAGATTTGAGAACGCTAGAGCGATCGAGATGATACCGCTCAACATGATCAAGAGGTATATCTTATCGCTTGTAGTATCTTCCTCATCCGTTACGACATCATTGACCATAGTCGTGATTCCTATGGGACCCGATACCAAATTATAAGCTTTTACTTTGCCTGCGATAGCATCTCTGATGCCTCTGACGGACAAATTTCCCATTGTGGCCGGCATTTTGGCCGCATAACCAAATGCGCTGCCGAAATGAGAGAATGAGTCGACCTTATAAGGGATCACTGCAAGACCTCTTGTGGTCACATATTCTGCGTACTCGGGGATAAGTTCTTCTTCGTAAGAGACGCCGTCTCTGACATAAGTAACAGTAATTACATCATCAGTAATGCTGTAAAGATAGTCTTCAAAATCCTCGTCTGCGACGGAAACGCCGTTGATATGTGTTACATAATCTCCGGGCTCAAGGATTGGATTGCCCTTGTTCTGCGATTCTTCTACAGAATGCACTTTCCAGCCCTGATACTCGTTATCGGTAGCCATCGATTCAACCGTAATAAGCAGCATGGGTCTGACCTTGATAACAGGAGTAAGCGTAATATCGTAAATATCGCCTGTTTCTTTCGACTTAAGCGTTACTGTCATTTCGGCAGTCGGGTCTGAAGAATCGATCTCATAGTAAAGGTCATAAACTGTATAAACGCTGTTGCCGTTTATCTTCTTGATCGTATCACCTACTGTGTATTGATCAGCAACAGCATAAGTCTGTGTGCCCTGTGCTGAAGGTCCGATCTGTGTGCTGACATAACCTGTCGCCCAGAACATACCGAAAAAGATCAATATACCGAGCAGAAGGTTCATTATAGGGCCTGCGAGAGCTACCGCAAGTCTCTTGATCCTCGGCTGGTTTACCAAAAGATCGGGATCTTTGCTCTCAACAACATAACCGTCCTGATCGATCTCGGAAAACCTTACATATGCGCCGATAGGAATAAGTCTTACAGAAAAATCCACATCTTTGCGCTTCCAGCGTAAGAGCTTGGGGCCAACAAAGAGCGATACTTCAAATACTTTTATCTTAAGTAATCTTGCAACCCAGTAATGGCCCAGCTCGTGGAGCGACGCCAGCACGCCGAGCATTATAAGTACAAAGATGATGCTTGTTACTATATTCATTCGTTGATCTTTCTGTTAATAATCTCACCGGCATAGACTCTGGCATCTCTGTCAGTCTGCTCGATGGTTTCAATAGTAAGAGAAGCGTTCCTGATAATTGGATCCATCTTCTCTACTGTCTCAAAGACAGTTCTCTCAATATCGAGGAATCTTATCTTTCCTGCAAGATAGCTCATAACAGCTGATTCATTTGCGGCATTCATGACCGTAGGATAAAGACCGCCCTTATCGCCGGTCTCATAAGCAAGCTTTACGAGCCTGAACACTTCTGTATCGCAAGGCTCGAAAGTAAGATTGGACATGCCGGCAGCAAAAGGATCAAATTCGGTTACGATCGAAGGACCTCTTTCAGGATAGTAGAGCGCCACTTCGATAGGAAGCACCATAGAAGGCTTGCCCATCTGAGCAAGTACCGATCCGTCCTTAAGCCTGATCATGGAATGGATTATGCTCTGGGGATGAACGACTACATCGATCTTAGAGCAAGCGATGCCGTAAAGGTGATGAGCTTCGATTATCTCAAGGCCCTTATTCATCATCGTGGCAGAATCGATAGTGATCTTTCCGCCCATATTCCAGGTCGGATGATGGAGAGCATCCTGAAGCGTAACGTTTTCGAGCTGCTCTCTGGTCATGCCTCTGAAAGGTCCGCCTGAAGCGGTGATCAGGATGCGGTCGAGATCTTCTCTCTTCTCGCCCTTGAGGCACTGCCAGATTGCTGAATGCTCGCTGTCTATGGGCAGCATCATTACGCGCTTCTGTCTTATCAGAGGCATGATGATATCACCGCCTGCTACGAGCGTCTCTTTATTGGCAAGAGCAATGTCTTTTCCGCTTAAGATTCCGTGATATACGGGTTCAAGACCTGCAAAACCTACGATGGCGCCTACGACTGTATCAATGCTGTCGAGAGTCGCAACGGTAATGTTGCCTTCATTGCCCTTAAGAACTTCGGTATCGATTCCGGCAGATTTCAGCCTGCCTTCGAGTTCTATGGCTTTTTCTTCGTCAACGACAGAACAGACCTTCGGCCTGAACTCGTTTATCTGGTCAAACAGAGTATCTATGTCACTGCCGCAGGTGAGCGCTTCAACTGTAAAATCGGAAGGCGCTTTCCTTGCAACTTCAAGGGTCTGCTTTCCGATTGAACCCGTAGAACCCAATATAGACAGTTTTCGCATTTATGTATCTCCCAAAAGCTTAAGTAACGGTATCAGAACAGATTGTAGGCGATTATAGCCATGAGCATTGCTGTCGGAAGCGTAAAGAACGTGCTGTCAAATCTGTCGAGCATTCCGCCGTGTCCCGGGAAAATGTTGCTGAAATCTTTGATGCCTGTTCTTCTCTTGATCACAGAGCAGAACCAGTCACCCAGCTGGGACATAATGGCGATAAGGATGCCTAAGAAGAACGTTATTATTCCGTAAGGAACAAGTCCCATCTCGATATTATCGACCCTGTAGATAACGAGGCAGCAGTATACAGTAACAGATATAGCACAGAAGATAGTTCCGCCGATGCAGCCTTCCCAAGTCTTCTTAGGAGAGATATGAGGTACGATCTTATGCTTTCCGAAAGCGACTCCGGTAAAGTATGCAAAAGTGTCAGTGCCCCAAGGAGCGAAAAGTCCGATAACCATGTAAAACCATCCGTTAGGGATAAAGATTATCGCGCTGATAAGGCAGAACAACGGGAATGAGATATAAAATATCATTCCGCCCGTGAAAATACCGTTTAACAGAGATCTCTCATCCTTTGGTCTTACCAGAGGCAGGCATATGCCGCAGGACACGGCATACATGCACACTATTATCAGATAGAGCGCCATGGTGTTCTCGACCTTAAGATTGAAAAACAGGCCGCAGCAAATGATCAAAGTAGCAAGAGCCATTCCGATGCTCAGAAGGAGCCTCGAAGGTCTGTATCCGCCGATCTTAAGTGCTTTATACAGTTCAACGCTTGCAACGGCACCGATGATATAAGCCATTACTACGGCAGTATACGGGAAAAACAGCGCCGGCACGAAGAGTGCCAGTACGATAACGAGAAATATCAGTCCTGTAATTACTCTCTGTTTCAACTTACTTCTTACTGTCTTTCTTCGACAGGCCGCCGAAACGTCTGTCTCTCAATGCATAATCCCTGAATGCCTGGGTAAGATCTTCGTAACCGAAGTCAGGCCACAAAACATCCGAGATCCAAAATTCTGAATATGCGCATTCCCACAAAAGGAAATTGGATATCCTTAACTCGCCGCTGGGTCTGATGATAAGCTCCGGATCCGGCACATCGGGAAGATAAAGATTATCGGAGATCATCTGTTCAGTAATGTCAGAAGGCTCTAATGTGCCGGCCTTGATCTGCTCGGCGATCTTCTGGCAGCTGTAGACGATCTCTCTTCTTCCGCCGTAATTAAATGCGATGATAAGCTGCATCTTCTGGCGGTCTTTAGATCTTTCTTCTTCGATCTTAATGACTTCTTTGACTTTCTCAGGAAGCGCGGCGATATCGCCGGTAAATCTCATTCTTACGCCCTCTTCCTTAAGCTCGGGATCGTAACGGTCGACAAACTCGACAAAGAGCTTCATGAGCTTTTCGACTTCATCCTGAGGTCTGGACCAGTTCTCTGTAGAAAAGGCATAGACCGTCAGATACTTAACGCCGTATCTTCCGCAGTTGCGGCAAAGCTCCTTGAGATTCTCGGCTCCTGCCCTGTGGCCGGCGCTTCTGGGAAGATGTCTTTTTGTAGCCCATCTTCCGTTGCCGTCCATTATCACACCCAAAGATACGGGGACCTTAAGGTCACCCGTATCGTAGGTAAATTCCTGTTTTTTTCCGAGCAAAGCCATCAGATATCAGATTTCCATCAATTCCTTATTCTTTGTCTCGCAGACCTTATCTACCTCAGCAGTAAACTTGTCAGTGATCTTCTGTACCTTCTCTTCGAATTCCTTGAGGAGATCATCTGTAAGTTCCTTCTTCTTGTTGGCAGCACGCATCTTATCGATTGCGTCACGGCGGTTGTTACGGATAACTACCTTTGTCTCATCGCCGTAAACCTTAACCTGCTTAACGAGATCCTTACGTCTTTCCTCTGTAAGCATAGGGAAAACGAGTCTGATCATCTTACCGTCGTTGGTAGGATTGATGCCGAGATCGGAAGCCTGGATGGCATGCTCGATCTCTTTGAGCATCTTCGGATCCCAAGGTGACAATGTAATCATTCTTGCCTCAGGGACCTGAATGTTGGCTACTGCATTAAGCGGAGACATAGCACCGTAATACTCTACCTGGATCTTGTCCAAAACGTGCGGATTAGCACGTCCGGCACGGATCGTGTTAAGGTTCTCCTGAAGGTTATCGATGCACTTTTGCATTTTTGCTTCGATATCATCGTAATCTTTCTTTGTGATCTCGATCATAGCCATAATTCTGCCTCCTGTATATGTAATTTAATTATTCAACGATTGTTCCGAGCTCTTCGCCCTTTGCGATCCTAACGATGTTCTCGGGATCTCTCATGGAGAATACGAGGATCTTGGTGTGGTTATCACGGCAAAGCGCAGCAGCTGTAGCATCCATGACCTTGAGGTTTAATCTCAATACTTCATCGTGAGATACAGTGTCGTACTTCTTTGCGTCAGCATATACGTTGGGATCCTTGTCGTATACACCGTCAACCATAGTAGCCTTAAGGAATACGTCAGCGCCGATCTCTGTTGCTCTTAACGCTGCGCCCGTATCTGTTGAGAAGTAAGGATTACCTGTACCGCAGGCGAAAATAACGATCCTTCCCTTCTCCAAGTGTCTTACGGCTCTCTTTCTGATATAAGGCTCAGCCATCTGTCTGACTTCAACGGCTGATAAAACTCTCGTAACTGCTCCCTGCTGCTCCAAAGCATCGGAAAGAGCTAATGAATTCATAAGAGTAGCGAGCATGCCCATGTGGTCTGCCGTGACTCTGTCCATCTTCTCTGATGATCTTCCGCGCCAGAAGTTACCGCCGCCTACAACGATTGCGACCTGTACGCCGAGATCTGCTACAGCTTTGATGTTAGCGGAGATCTCTTTTAAGACCTCGTCATTGATGCCTACCTTGGCATCGCCGGCCAGTGCTTCACCGGATATTTTCAAGAGAATGCGGTTATACTTATTATCGCCCATTTAAAATTTCCTCCGCTCAAAAAATCTTTCTATAGATTTTATCAATAATTTGTCTTAAGGTGAACCTTTATATTTATAAATAAATAAAAACCCCGCACATTTAAGTGCGGGGTTATTAACTGATTTTATCAGCAGGTCTATTAGAGACCAGCCTGCTTTCTGACTTCTTCTGCGAAGTCGTCAACCTTCTTCTCGATACCTTCGCCAAGACCGAAACGTGTGAAACGAACAACGGAAACGTTAGCGCCGATAGCCTTGATGGACTGATCGATGTACTGGGAGATCGTAAGATCGTCATCTCTGAAGAACTCCTGATCTACGAGGCAGTTGAGCTTGTAGAAGTTCTTGATCTGGCCGGGAACGATCCTGTCCATGATGATCTTCTCAGGCTTACCCTCTTCGAGAGCCTTGTTCTTGATGATGTCAACTTCCTTGTCGAGCTCTGCCTGGGGAACTTCATCCTCTGTAACCCAGTTAGGTCTCATTGAAGCAACCTGCATGCCGATGTTCTTAGCGAAATCAGCGAACTCAGGCTTGTTGATAACAGAATCATCATCTGTTGTAACCTCAACGAAAACGCCTACCTTACCACCCATGTGGATGTAAGAAGCAACAG
>JAEEGJ010002189.1_pt1 | contig 123893 bp, 84 predicted proteins | sample 8958761 | NCBI WGS metagenome assembly JAEEGJ01 (sample SAMN16246546, study PRJNA631951) | gut metagenome | biome: gut microbiome; feature: rumen; material: RS-attached | host: Bos | place: Iran: Karaj | collected 2018-10
CCATGAATCAGGCGGTCTCCATGGCTAAGGGTGACTATGTTATCTTTATGAATGCCGGCGACAGATTCTATGATAATGATGTGCTTCAAAAAGTGAGTGATGCTATAGATGCAAATCCCGGAAGAGGAATATATTACGGCGATACCTATTTCAGACCATCAAAGTCGGTAGTAAGTATGCCTTCCAAAATCACTCCCGGAATTTGCTACAGACATATTCCCTGCCATCAGTCATGTGTATTTGCAAGGAGTCTGTACGAGGACGGGGGGTTTGACCTTGAGTACAAAATCAGGGCCGATTATGAATTCTTTTTGCGCAACTACTTCGTGAAAAAGATTAATCCGTGTTACCTGAATACGGTAATAGCGGACTATGAAGGTGGCGGATATTCAGCAACGCATCTTGAACAGGATGCAAAAGAACACAAGATAATTACGGAGAAGTATTTTACCAAAGGCCAGCTCTTTGGACAGAAAATGTTTGCAATATTTACTCTTCAGTCGCTTCGTAAGAAACTGGCTTATGATGATAAATATAAAGAGAAATATGACAAAATGAAGAAGATGATTCAGAAGTAACGGATAAGAAAATGAGAGTACTGTGGGTATGTAACCGTCCGGTTGCATCGGTGTCAAAAGATAATAACAAATCCATAACCAATAAAGAAGGATGGCTGGATACTCTTTTTGAAATGCTGGATAATAATTCAGAAATTGAAATGGGTTTGTGCCATGCAGATGCAGGACCTGAGAAGAATTATGAGTCAGGGTCTGTAAAGGTTTATACGCTTAATGAAAATTATAATACTCTTCACGTTTATGAGGACAGATTAGAGAGCAGATTTAAGGAAATATATAAAGATTTTAAGCCTGATATTGTGCATATATTCGGGACGGAATATCCTCATACATTAGGCGCAGTTAAGGCTATCGAAAATAAGGATAAAGTTCTTATTTCGCTTCAGGGAATCTGCGATAAATGCGCAGAGCATTATCTGGATTTTCTGCCAAAGAGTGCGATTAATCATCTTACATTAAGAGATGTGCTTAAAGGCGATACTTTAAAGAAGCAAAAGAAACATTTCATAGACAGGGCCGAAAATGAAAAGAAGGCTTTGAAAGAGGCCATGAATGTTACCGGAAGAACTGAGTTTGACAGGGAATACTCTAAAGAAATAAATAAGGATGCCAGATATTTTTATCTGGGAGAAACCCTTAGAAATGTATTCTATACCGGTGATGTATGGAATGAAGAAAATATTGATAAGCATGTGATTTATTTTAGTCAGGGTAATTATCCGATTAAAGGACTTCATGTAATGCTTGAAGCACTTAACGAAGTAGTGAAGGTTTATCCTGATACTGTGCTTAAGGTTGGCGGCGATATAATTACCGGAGGAACTTTAAAGAAGAATCTTTTAATTGGTGCCTATGGCAGTTATATAAAGAAATATATAAAGAAGAATAATCTTGGCGGTAATGTGGAATTTACAGGTAATATTCCGGCAGATAAGGTTAAGGAGAATCTCCTTTCTTCTTCGGTTTTTGTTTCTGCGTCCGTTATAGAGAACTCGCCTAACAGCGTGGCTGAAGCCATGATACTTGGGGTTCCTGTTATCTCTTCATATGTTGGAGGAGTTCCAAGCATAATGATGAAAGATGTGGACGGCAGATTTTTCGACAGCGGTGATAAAGATATGCTGGCGGGCGAGATAACTGATTTATTTAAAAAGAAAGATTTAGGTCACGTTAAGGATATGATTATTAATGCCAGAAACAGGGCAGTTAATGATCACAACAGTCAGACCAATTATGAAACTTTGCTTGATATATATAAGGAGATTGACTCTTTATGACATTAACCTTTGTGTCCAATTATATTAATCATCATCAGCTTCCGGTAGCTGGATATATGTATGATAAATTAGGCGATGGTTATCATTTCATACAGACGGAGGAAGTGGAAGAAGAGAGAGTTTCACTTGGATGGCAGGCTGATTTCAATCTTCCATATCTGGTTAAGTCCTATGAAGATGAGGAAAAGGCAAGGGAACTTATTGCAAACAGCGACATAGTTTTAATGGATGACTGTGTGTCGGAAGATTATATAAATGACAGAATTGAAGCAGGTAAAATTGTAATCAGACTTGCTGAAAGATGTTATAAAGAAGGTCAGTGGAAAGCCATAAGTCCAAGAGGCCTTATATATAAAAATAAGGTTCATACCAAAAGAGCGGACAAGCCTGTTTACCTTTTGTGCGAAGGTGGCTATGTGGCAGATGATTATGAAATATTCAAAGCCTACAGAGGCAAGAGATATAAGTGGGGATATTTTCCTGAATTTAAGGAATGTACCTATGACAAAGATGACAGTAAGCTTAATATTCTCTGGGCCGGAAGACTGATAGACTGGAAGCATCCGGAGATAGCTATAAAGGGTGCTAAGTATCTTAAGGATAAAGGCATTGATTTCAGTCTTGATATTGTTGGGACAGGGAACCTGAGCGATTCTTTTGAAAAAATGGTTAAGGAACTTAGGGCTCAAGATAAGGTGACATTTTCAGGAAGCCTCCCTTATAAAGAAGTAAGGGAAAGAATGCTTAAAAGCCAGATTTTACTTTGTACCAGCGACTATGAAGAAGGCTGGGGAGCTGTTGTAAATGAAGGACTTAATTCAAGATGTGCAGTGCTGGCAAGCCATGCAATGGGCGCGACTCCGTATCTTATTAAGCATGAGAAAAACGGTCTTGTATTTAAGAGTGAAGATCAGAATGATTTTAATGATAAATTATATGCCCTGGCAACGAATGCTGACTTAAGAAGAGCATTAAGCGATGAGGGATATAATACCATTAAGGGTCTCTGGAATGCGAATGTTGCAGCTGAGAGGTTGCTTACATTTGCCAAAGGGCTTATGAATGGAGAAATAAAAGAATATGAAGATGGGCCAATGAGTGTGGCCGAAGCCATACATCAAAATAAGATGTATGACCATCTTGTAAATAAAGGATAAAAAGTTGAAAAAGATTTTAAATAAAATTTTTATATTGCTTGATAAGAAGCAGAAACGATTCATGATTGTCCTAGTGATAATGATGTTAATCGGAGCGATTCTTGAGGCCTGCTCAGTGGCTGTAATTATTCCGGTTATTAATATCATTATTGATAAGGATGCAATCGAGAGCAGCCGTATAATGTCCAGGGTTTTTGAATTATCACATATTTCGGACGTGAAGGTTTTTGCTGTTCTTGTAATGGTGCTGCTTATTCTTATGTTCGTTATAAAGAATATCTATCTCTATATTCAGCAGAAGGTTCTTTATAATTACATCTATACCAATCAGTTCTCTACATCCGAGAGAATGATGCGTAATTATATCAGAAGAAATTATGAATATTTCCTGACTGCTGATACTGCTGTTATTCAAAGAACAATCACATCAGATGTTAATAATATGTATGCACTGATACTCTCACTTCTTACGCTGGTTTCAGAGGTGATAGTTTTTATTGCGCTGGCTGTATTTCTTCTTTTTACAGACTGGAGAATGACAGCTTTTGTTGCGACTCTTCTTGCAGTAACCCTTCTTGTTATCAAGATTGTTATTAAGCCTATGATGTATAAGGCAGGCAAGGATAATCAGGATTATTACAGCTCATTATTTAAGTGGATAAATGAAAGTGTTACCGGTATCAAGGATATCAAAATCGGCGGCCGCGAGCGCTTTTTCGTAAATGAATATATAAGATATGGTACAGGCTATGTTGATGCTGTGCAGAAATATACGCTTTACAGCAATGTGCCAAGACTGATAATCGAAGTTGTATGTATTTCAGGTATGGTTTTATATTTTATTTTCCTGTATCTTACAGGTCAGAATTCAGAAGCCATATTAAGCGTGCTCGGCGCTGTTGGTGTAGCTCTTGCAAGACTTATGCCATGTGCCAACAGAATTAATAATCAGCTTAATAATATTGCCTATTTTGAGCCATTCTTAATGGGTGTATCTGACAACCTTCAGGATGAAATCAGTGGCGCGAATACAGATCTTTCTGTGATTGATATTCCTAAGGAAAAACTGGAAATCAAAAATGGAATAGAACTTAAGAATATCTGCTATAAGTATCCTGAAACCAGCAAATATATATTACAGGATGCTTCGATAGAAGTTAAGGTTGGAGAAGCTATTGGTATTGTTGGAACCACCGGAGCCGGTAAGTCTACAATTGTGGATGTTATGCTGGGACTTCTTCATCCTGAAAAAGGACAGGTCCTTGCTGATGGAAAAGATGTATTAACTGAAGAAAACTATCGTAAATATCTTAAGAATATCGGTTATATTCCTCAGAACATTTTTATGCTTGATGATACGATAAAACATAATATTGCATTTGGTGTTCCTGATGATGAGATAGATGAAAACAGATTATGGGAAGTAATTAAAGAAGCCCAGCTCGAGGATTTTATCAAAGGAAGAGAAGACGGACTCGATGCCAATATAGGCGAAAGAGGTATTCAGATTTCCGGCGGACAGAGACAGAGAATCGGTATTGCAAGGGCATTATATGATGATCCGGAAGTGCTGGTTCTTGACGAGGCCACATCGGCACTTGACGGTGAAACAGAGAAGGCTGTCATGGAATCCATTAATATTCTTCATGGTAAGAAGACGCTGGTTATCATAGCTCACAGATTACAAACCATAGAAAAATGCGACCACGTTTACAGAATTGAAAACGGGGTTGCAACCAGGGAGAGATAAACAGTAATGTTTCTTAGTGTTATAGTTCCGTTATATAAAGAAAAAGAGGAAGGCTCCAGATTCTGCCTTGATTCACTTATTAATCAGACCTTTGATGATATGGAAATCATTATAGTTGATGATAAGGCGGATGAGAATAATCTTAAACTGATTGAAGAATATAAGGGTAAATGCAATAAAATAAAAGTTATAAATAATGAAGCCCATCTGGGACTTGGATCTTCATGGAACAGAGCGCTATTTAAAGCCATGGGCGAGTATGTGGCATTTATTAATCCAAAGGATTATCTGGATACAAAGTATTATGAACTGATGACGAATGTGGTTAAAACCACGAAATCAGATGTGGCCGGTTCTGATAATATTCTGGTTTATGAATATGGCTCAAAAAAAGGTGAAGAAGAAAAACTTCACTATAATGACCAGAGCGGCGAACTTGATGATGAGAAGAAAGCAGATCTTATTATTAAGCCGGGATACTTAGGATGCAAGATTATAAAGAAGTCGCTTCTTGATGAAAATGGTTTATGGGCGCCTGATTTTATCAGTTCACCGGATGTATGTTTAAATCCTCTGGTACTTATGTGCGCCAAGTCCTTTGCATATGTTCCTGAAGCAAAGGCATATACCTACAAAGAGTCAGGTGAAAGCCCTGAGGAAGTATATACAAAGTGTGACGACAGGATGACTGCCATGACATATTTCATAGAGGAATGTGTGAAAAGAGAATTCTTTGGTGATTTCCTTGATGAGATAGAATACAGATATACGGAAGATATGTTTATAAAGAATCTTTTCACATATATGAGTAAGGTTCCTGAAAAAATGAGAAAGCCGGAATTCAGCGAAGATTTACATGACGGTATAACATATACATTCCCTGAATTTATGGATAATCCATATTATGAGATATATGACGATGAGAGTATAAGGGAACTGGCGGGGATTTTTATAGAAAGTCCCAAGAAGTTTAATAAAGTTTTTTCCAAAATATTACAAGGACAGCAGTAGTTGGAGGGATTATGGAAAAGTGTTCAGTAATTGTGCCTTGCTATAATGAAGAGGATGCGCTTCCTTTCTTTTATGAGGAAATGAATAAGGTCGCAGCTTCGATGCAGGATAAATTGGAATTTGAATATATATTTGTGGATGACGGAAGTGTGGATGGAACCATTAATATAATCAGGTCTTTTGCCAAAGAGGATGAGAGAGTTCATTATATTTCTTTCAGCCGTAACTTTGGTAAGGAGGCAGCTATCTATGCAGGTCTTAAGAAGTCTGTTGGCGATTATGCTGTTATGATGGATGCAGATCTTCAGGATCCGCCAACGCTCCTTCCTGAGATGTATGAGGCGGTAAAAAATGAAGGTTATGACTGCGCTGCAACAAGAAGAGTTACCCGTAAGGGTGAGCCATGGCTTCGTTCAATATTTGCAAGATTATTCTATAAGATCATGAACAAAATGGCCGACCTCAATATGGTAGATGGAGCCAGGGATTTTCGCTTCATGAAGAGAAATATGGTTGATGCCATCTGCGACATGGGAGAGTATAACAGATTCTCAAAAGGTATATTTGGCTGGGTTGGATTTAAGACCAAATGGTTAAAGTATGAGAATGTTAAGAGAGTTGCAGGAAAGACAAAGTGGTCATTCTGGAAACTGTTCAGATACTCAATTGAAGGTATTGTGGCATTCTCCACAGCACCACTTGTGTGGACATCATTAATCGGACTGCTGTTTTTCTTTATTGCGGTTGCGCTTTTGATTTTTGTATTTATTAGAGCGCTCCTTTATGGCGATCCGGTAGATGGCTGGCCGTCAACAATATGTATTATTACATTCTTTGCCAGCGTGCAGCTTTTCTGTAATGGAATAATTGGAATCTATATTTCCAAAGCTTATCTGGAGCTTAAAAACAGACCTATTTTTATCGTAAGAGATGAGGCGTAATGGATTATATTCTTGAGAAGTTAAAGAAAAAAAGCATATATGTACCATTTTTTACGGTGCTGATTCTGGGACTTGTAACACATATGTATATGTTTGTTAATAAGTTTCCTAATTCAGATGCACTGACATCATTTTATTTTGATCAGAACATGGTAACATCCGGAAGGTTCTTCTTAGGTACGGTTTGTTCAATATCGTCTTTTTATGATTTGAACTGGATTAATGGTATATTATCCCTTCTTTACTTAAGCCTTTGCGCTATGATGTTAATTAAACTTCTTGATGTAAAAGGGACCTTTAATTATATACTTATTTCAGCTTTGCTGGTTACGTTCCCGGCGCTTACAGCAACCTTCGCATATCTTTATACGGCAGATGGTTATATGATAGGACTGCTGCTGTCAGTCATATGCGTTTATGTCAGTAAGAAATATAAATTTGGTTTTATAATTGGCGGTATACTTTTAAGCCTTTCAATGGGTATATATCAGGCTTACTTAAGCTTTGCAGTTGTATTATGCATAATTATAATTATTAATATGCTTATGCTGGGTGAGGAAATTAAAAAAGTATTCCTTATGGGACTTAAGTTCTTAGGGATGGGCGTTATGGGAGGAGTACTCTATAAGATTATTCTTACGATATGTCTTAAACTTCAGCATAAGGAACTTGATACATATCAGGGCATTAATACCATGGGTTCATTAAGTCTTAAGACGCTGCCTAAGACAATTGTTAATATGTATGCGGATTTTGCTGCATTTACCCTTAAGGGAAATGTACTTTTCAGGGAAGGCTTCAGCGCTTCGGTATGGCTGCTTGTTCTGATAGCATTTATTGCGCTGGCATTAATTATTATTCTTAATGCCAAAACTTATAAGAAGCCACTTAATATACTGGCGATAATTGTGATGCTTGCAATTATTCCATTTGGAAATAATATTATTTTCCTGTTTTCTGACAGCATTGAATATCACCTGCTTATGAGAATGCAGTGGGTATTATATTTTATCTGGGCAGTAGCACTGGCAGATATAGTAATAGATAAAACAGACCTTAAAAATATTGAACTTAAAAAAGAGAGAAGCAGTAAAAATGCCATAGTATTTTTCTTTACAGTGCTTACGGCTGTATCGCTTTGCTTTTACATATATGGCAATATTGTGGTGGCAAATATCTGCTACTATAATATGAATGAATCATATGAAAAAACATATGGATATCTTGTAAGACTTATAGACAGAATGGAGCAGACTGAAGGCTATTATCCGGGAATGAAAGTTGCTATGGTTGGTGTGGTAAGTAAGGAAAGTTATCCTGAAACCAATATTACTCTGGATATTACAGGTAATATCAGGGGAACCAATCAGACCATTATTCCTTACAAGGCCGAGATGTATGCCAATTTCATGTCTCATTATATGAATTATGAGCTTGAATTTTTAGAGGGTGAGGAACTTGAAGAAGTTTATTATTCTGATGAGTATCAGGAACTTGAGAGCTTCCCATCAGTTAATTCAATGCGTGTAGTAAATGATACTTTATATATTAAACTTGAGTAGGAGTTATTATGAGTTTATTGTCAGTAGTTATTCCTTCTTATAACGAGGAAGGAAATATTAAACGTACAAGTGAAGTTATTTCCGGCATCCTGGAGAATGCATCAATTAATTATGAACTTATCTTTGTAAGTGATGGTTCAAAGGACGGAACCTATGCCGCAATATGCGAACAGGCCAAGGCAAATCCTAAGGTGAAGGGAATAGAGTTTAGCCGTAATTTTGGTAAAGAGGCGGCGATTTTTGCAGGACTTGGTCAGGCTAAGGGAGATGTTGTTGCAGTGCTTGACTGCGATCTTCAGCATCCTGCAGAAAAACTGGTGGACATGTATAAGCTTTGGGAAGAGGGCTACGAGGTTATTGAAGGTGTTAAGTCCAAGAGAGGAAAAGAGGGACTTATTCATAAAATGTTCGTAGGTATTTTCTATGGCATCATGTCTTCGCTTATGAAGATTGATATGAATTCCACATCGGATTATAAGATGCTCGATCGTAAAGTTGTGGATGTACTTCTTGGACTTAAGGAGAAGAATACTTTCTTCAGGGCGCTTACTTTCTGGGCAGGATTCAAGAGCATCAGACTTGAATATGAAGTTCAGGACAGAACAATAGGAAAGAGTAAATGGAGTTTCGCAGGACTTTGCAGATATGCAATCAGTAATACCACATCCTTTACTACAGTTCCTCTTAAACTTGTGAGTACACTTGGATGGGCATCAATTCTTTGCTCAATTATCGTGGGAGTTGATACCTTATATAATTTCTTCTCCGGCAAGGCAGCAGATGGTTTTACGACAGTCATTCTTCTTCTGCTTCTGATTGGCGGATGCATTATGATAAGCCTTGGAATTATTGGTCATTATATTGGCAGAATATATGAAGAGGTTAAGGGAAGACCTACATATATAATCAGTAACAGAACAGATAACATGTAAGGAATTTGAAATGGCAGCAGTTAAGAAAAGACAATCGAATATAGAACTTCTTCGAATTGTAACCATGATGATGATAATTATGCTTCATCTTCTTGATAAGGGTGAGGTGCTACCATGGTTTGGGGATATGCACAGCTTTAATGATTATTTTAGCTGGTATGTTGAAGCATTATGTATCATTTCTGTTAATGTATATGTTTTTATCAGCGGGTATTTCTTACTTGACAGTAAGTTTACTTTTAAGAAACTGTTTTTCATTGTGGCACAGGTGTGGTTTTATTCTGTTGGAATTTTCCTTCTGTGTTATTTTACGGGAGGTATTCCGGCTGAGGACATAAATATTTATTCTCTTATTATGATGTTCCTGCCGGTACTTGGCAATCACTACTGGTTTGCCACAACCTATGTGCTTCTTATGCTGGTATTCCCATTTCTTAATACATTTATTAAGGCTATGGATGAGAAGAGACACAGAAGGCTTATCATTATTCTTGTTATTATTTTCAGTCTCTGGGTAACCGTTCTTCCGGTGACCAATCCTGTGGTTGATAAATGGGGTATGGATTTACCATGGTTTGTGGTGCTTTATTTTATAGCATCATATATGAAAAAATACCCGGACAGACTTAAAGGCAAAGCATGGATATATTTGCTTACATACGCACTTGTCTCTACAATTCCGCTTATCTTTGCAAGAGTTTTAATTGGAATTAATAATCATTTTGGAAAACTTGGCGGATACAGCAAACTGTGGTATCAGTATAATGTTATTCCTGTAGTAATAATGAGTATTGCCTTCTTTGTATTCTTCCTTAAGATTGATATAAAGAATAAGGTTATAAGCAATATTATTAATTTTGTTGCCAGAGCAACATTTGGCGTATATTTAATCCATGAACATCTGTATGTAAGATTCAGATGGACATCTTTATTTGATCCTAAGAAGTATTTTGACAAACCATACTGGATACTAAGAGCAATAGGCATAGTTATTATAATGTTTGTGGTTTGCGCATCAATTGATATAGTTAGAATTTATTTATTTAAGTTATTATTTGATAATCCATTATGCAATAAGTTATGGAGTAAGTTTGGTAAAATAGAAGATAAAATAAATGGACAGGATTAAGGATTTTGTAGAAAAAAAAGGTGTGAGAAATACCTTATATATTGCAGGACTTGTTATTCTGATGATTCTGATTTTTCTCCACGTAAATGTAGGAGTGGAGGTTTCAGATACAGGATATTCTCTTGCTAATTTTGTTAAGTTTTTTTCTGACAGCGGAACCTGGGTGCTGGCAACTTTTCTTGCTAATTTTACAGGTGCTGTATTAACCAGACTTCCTTTTGGTTCTACCATGCTGGGAATGCAGATTTATTCCCATCTTATGCTGGCTGTTTTCGTTGCAGCATTATACTTTTATCTTCCAAAGATTATAAGCAGGACTTCAACGTTCTTGGGACTTGTTATGGCGGTCTGCCTGACATGGTGTCCTAAGGTAATTCTTTATAATTATCTTACTTATTATCTTTTTACAATTGCAGCAATACTTATATTTGAAGCATATAAGCAGAAAAAAGACATATTATTGTTTATTGCAGGAATTATACTTTCACTTAGTGTTTTTGTAAGATTTCCTAACATCTGTGAATGCCTGCTTATTGTGCCTGTTATATATAATTCAGTTTTAGGAAAAGATAAGTTCAAAGATATAATGCGTCGAATTGGCCTTAGCCTTGGCGGATTTTTCCTAGGGGCTGTTATAATAAGCGCTATTATAATGATTATTTACGGACCATCATCCTATGTAGATATGATAGGCTCACTCTTTGGAATGCAAAGTACAGATTCAAGCTATTCCATGAGAGGAATGATTGAAAGTATTGTAAGATTCTATGTGGAAACACTGCTTGAACTTGGTGGCCTTTTAGTGGCAACAGTTGTGATGGCTTTTGTATATAATCTTGTTGGAAAGAATAAGTATGTAAGATATTTGTGCTCATCACTTTGGGTATGCGTAATATGCGGATATTTATTATATGCCTATAAGTCCGGATTCTTCTGGAGAAATTATAATGACTTAACAGCGGTCAGAACCCTGGCTACATTTCTTGTAATCTGTTCAGTAATTGTATATGTAATTATATTCTTTTCAAAGAAAGCAGATAATGAGATAAAAAGTCTTGCCATGATAATGCTGATTATTATTATTGTTACACCGCTTGGAAGCAATAATGCATTATATCCTGTGCATAATAATCTGTTTTTGATAGCTCCGTTTGACTGCTATTTACTTATAAAATCACTGGGCAAAAAAGACGCGACTCATTACATAGTTAATATTATGTGCGTTATTGTATTTGGGCTTTTGATGCTTCAGTCAGTGCTTTTTGGCATTGATTTTACATTTAAGTGTGATGGTTATGTAAAAGAACTTGAAGCAGGATTTGATAAGGGCATTCTTAAGGGAATGTGTACAAACAGAAGTAATAAGGAAAGCCTTGAAGGCATTATGGATTATATAGATGAGGGAGAGTATGAAGGAAGGCAGGCAATCTGCTATGGTAATATTCCGGCCCTTAATTATTACATAGGTGTGGAGTGCCCGCTTAGCAGCAGCTGGCCTGATCTTAATACGGTGCTGACTTATGAAATGATGAAAGATGAAATAGAAAACCTGGATGAAAAGCCTATGCTTATTTATACCGTAGCAGAGGAAGAACTTATATTAAATGGCCAGGAAATTACAGATAAAGAAACATATCTTAAAGAATATATGAATGATAATGAATATATTAAAGTTTATAATAATGATGAATATGTAATTTATGATATAATAGAAAATACAGAATGGAGACAAAAATGATTAACTTTAACGTACCACCTTATACAGGTAAAGAACTTAAGTATATTGAGGATGCTGTAGTAAGACAGAAAATCTGCGGCGACGGACAGTACACACATAAGTGTAATGAGTGGATTGAGAAAAAGACCGGAACAACCAAGGCTTTACTTACCACTTCATGTACTCATGCGACAGAACTTGCTGCAATCCTTGCGGATATTAAAGAAGGTGATGAAGTAATAATGCCTTCATATACTTTCGTATCTACAGCGAATGCTTTTGTACTCAGAGGTGCAAAAGTAGTATTCGTGGATATCAGACCTGATACCATGAATATTGATGAGAATCTCATTGAAGATGCAATAACAGATAAGACTAAGGCAATTGTTCCAGTGCATTATGCAGGTGTTGCATGTGAGATGGATACCATTAATGAAATTGCAAAGAAACATAATCTTATTGTTATAGAAGATGCAGCGCAGGGCATCATGTCAACTTATAAGGGTAAGGCTTTGGGTGCTCTTTCAGATTACGGCTGCTATTCATTCCATGAGACCAAGAACTTCTCAATGGGTGAAGGCGGAGCAATTCTCATTAAGGATGAAGCCAAGGCTGAAGAAGCTGAAATCATCAGGGAGAAGGGTACCAACAGAGCCAAGTTCTTCCGTGGCCAGGTAGATAAATATACCTGGGTTGAGATGGGTTCATCATATCTTCCAAGTGACATGAATGCAGCTTATCTTTATGCGCAGCTTGAGATGGCAGATGAGATTACAAATGACAGATTATCAAGCTGGAATCATTATTATAAGGAATTTGAAGAACTTGAAAACAAAGGAAGAATTCAAAGACCATTCATTCCTGAAAACTGTACTCATAATGCGCATATGTTTTATCTTAAAACAAAAGATCTTGAGGAGAGAACAAAACTCATTGCTTTCCTTAAGGCTAATGAAATATTGTCAGTATTCCATTATATTCCTCTTCACTCAGCACCTGCCGGAGCAGTATATTCAAGATTTAACGGTGAAGATAAATATACTACCAAAGAGAGTGAAAGACTTGTCAGACTTCCAATGTATTATGGCTTAAAGGAAGATCAGGTAAGTTATATTATCGATAAGGTTAAGGAATTCTATCAGAATAATTAATACTTAAGGTTGGACTATAGTGAGTAAGTCATTAAAGAACAATTTAATAGGACTTGGCATTGGCTTAGGGTTGGCATTGGCTTATATATTCGTATTAAGCCACTGCTTTGACTTTGTATACGCATCTAATGATGATGTTTTACTCAAAGCCATAGCCAATGGCAGCATAACCGGCTTTCCGGATGGACACCTGATATATATTATGTATCCACTGGGAGGCTTTCTTGCTTTTTTATATAACTTAAATCCAAACGTTGCATGGTTTGATATTATGCTTAATGTATTCAGGGTTTTAAGTTATATTCTGATTATTACCAAGGCAGCCAATCTTAGGAATAAAATCACCGACAAGTTTATTGTGGGAATTAGTTTTATTCTTCTTTTCGCTGCTGTGGATATGTCAAATGCAGTTATGGTGCAGTATTCCGTAGTGAGTGCTCTTTTGGCAGGAACGGCTCTTTTCTATCTTGCATCCTTTAATGATGATTATGCTTCTGAGAAGATTTTATATATTTCAGATGTGTCAGTTATAATAATTACCCTGATTTTATCCATGCTCCTTCGTAAGGAAGTGATGGCTCTTGCAATGCCTCTTGGCATCATGATTGTGGTGGTGAGAATTGCTCAAATGCACAGGGATAAAGACAATGATCACAAGAAAAATATCAGGGCCGGCTGGGTTTCATTTCTTGCAGGCATTCTGCTTTTTGCCATATGTGTTCTCATGCATATAGGCGCATACAGTTCATCTGAGTGGAGAGAGTTTAATAAGTATAATTCTTTAAGGACGGATATTTTTGACTATTATGAGTTTGAAAATATTAATCTGGCAGCTTATGAAAATGAATTAAATGAAACAGGCATAGAAAGTGGCGATTATCATGCGCTTGGACGATATAATATCGCCCTTATGGATAATCTTGATCTTAATAATATTTCGGAATTAAGGGATATTGCCAAGAGAGATTATGATCAAAGAAGGCAGAATTACAGCGTAATTAAGGAAACGATTTACGGCGTGGCAAAGGAATTCATTCAGCCAAAGGCATATCCGGTAACGCTTATTCTCGCAATTGTTATGGTATTTAGTATCATACTTTTGTCTTATCACAGGAAAGAAGCCGCGTTCCAAATCGCCGTCCTCTCCATCATATACATGCTTTTTGTTATGGCGTATTTTATCTATGTTGGAAGGTGGCCGCAAAGGGTTTCTTTTGGACTATATTTTATGATAATGATGACTCTTCTTGGGGTGGTATTAAGGTTTGTTCCGTCATCCTCAGGTAAGATGAGCAGGTATGATATTGCTGTATATGCATTGGAACTTGTTGGCTTAATGTTTATAACAGGTTTTTCATACAGGGATACAGTAATAAATCAAAAGGAAATAACCGCAGATATTGCAAAGTGGCAGTGTGTTAACGATTATTGCAATTTAAATGATAACAATATATATTATGTAGAGACCACGTCCATCAGGACTTTCAAGGAATATAGCGGCAATGCGGATGTTATGGAAGCAAATAATGCTATCAGACTTGGAGTGTGGACATATGGAGGCCCTCTGTTCAGGGATTATTTGGGTTCCAGAGGCCTTGATGATGTGCATGAAGATATCTACAGGGATAATGTATATGTTATTACAGATGGAAGCCTTAATGAAGATTTCCTTAATGGAGTATATCCAGAGGCAAAGGTGGAAATATGTGATACAATAATGATGCCGGATGGCAGCAGCTGGAATGTATTTGATGTAAGAAAATAAAAGAGGTTATATGAATAAACTTATTGAAGATGATGTTATTTATCTTAGAAATATAGAGGATGCGGATACATCCATGGTTGTTTCCTGGAGAAACAGCGAAGGCGTGCGCTCTCATTTTATCTATCAGAAAGAACTTACTGAAGATGACCACAGGAACTGGCTTGAGACCAATGTATATACGCATAAATGCGAGCAGTGCATTATATGCATCAAGTCATCTGCAATAGACAGTGGACTTGTTGAAGCAAATCCGGAAGTGCTTGAATATCTTTCCAATGAAACGGATGGAGATGAGGGATATCCTGTTGGCTCTGTATATATAAGAGACATTGACAGGAATCACCGAAAAGGTGAATATGGAATCTTCATTGGTGAAGGAGATTTCAGGGGAGCCGGCATAGGCAGCAGGGCATGTAAACTTATGTGCGAGTATGCTTTTAAGAGCCTTGATCTTCATAAACTGATGCTGAGAGTTCATGCTGATAATGAGAGGGCAATTAAGAGTTATGCCAGGGCAGGTTTTGAAAAAGAAGCATATTTAAAAGATGATGTTTTTGTAAATGGCAAATATACAGATATAGTATTGATGGGACTTATAAATCCTACGGAGGTAAATAATGGCTGAGACTAAAGATATATCTTTTGTTATTCCGTGTTACAGGTCTGAACAGACCATAGGTAGTGTGGTGGCAGAGATTAATGCAGTTATGACAGAAGTGGTTAAGAAGACATACGAGATTATTCTTGTTAATGATTCTTCACCAGACAATACTTTTGAAACCATTCGTTCACTGGCTGATAGCGGTGACAATATTATTGGAATTAATCTTGCCAAAAATTTCGGCCAGCATGCCGCACTTATGGCAGGAATGAGAGCTTCAAGAGGTGATATTGTTGTCTGCCTTGATGATGACGGACAGACACCTGCCAATGAAGTATACAAGCTTCTGGATAAACTGGCTGAAGGATATGATGTATGTTATGCATCTTACGGTCATAAACAGCATAATGGATTCAGGAATTTTGGCAGCAAGGTTAATGAACTTATGACCAGAATTATGCTGGGTAAACCGAAGGAATTATATATATCCAGTTATTTTGCCGCAAAGAGATTTATCGTGGATGACATGTTAAGATACGAGCAGCCTTATGCATATGTAATTGGCCTTGTATTAAGGGCAACCAGAAATATTGCCAATGTGCCGGTTGACCACAGAGCGAGAGAAATAGGAAATTCGGGTTATACTCTTAAGAAACTACTTGGCCTTTGGTTTAACGGTTTTACAGCATTCTCCATTAAACCTCTTAGAATTGCCACATTTATAGGTGGATTAACAGCCTGCACAGGATTCTTATATGGATTATATACAATCATTAAAAAACTAATTTTAATGGATTCAGTTCAGGCAGGATACTCGGCAACAATGTCCGTTCTTGTTTTTGTAGGCGGAATGATAATGCTTATGCTTGGTATGATTGGTGAATATGTGGGAAGAATGTATATCTGTATGAATAATTCTCCTCAGTATGTAATAAAAGAAGTTGTTGGTGCGAAGAAGGAATAATCAGGATTAACAGATGGGTAAGACTATAAAGGATAACAAATACATAACAGAAGTATTGCTGGTTATTTGTCTATTATTCTATGCTGTTCTTTTGATGTTCCTATTTTACAATCAGGCAGGTCATATGGGACCTGATGAAAACGGATATTATAATTATGAGTCGGACCTTCCGTATCATATAGATATGGCAGAGAATAACGAAGGTTACAGCCTGACTTCAGTAATATATATGTTCTGTAATCTGTTTCCAATAAGGAATCATCTTATTGCGATTTTTCTTGCAGCATGCGTGGTTATGACCACTTATGTCACATACGCGTATATGGTAAAGAAGGGTATTAATGGCTGGTTCTCTCTGGCTGCATCCATGACGGCATCTTTTATAATGCCTTTTTTCGTAAAGCCTGTTCAAAAAACAATGTATATTGGATATCAGTCGGCTTCAATCTGGCATAATTCCACATATATTGTAATGAAACTACTGGCGACCTTAAGTGTGATTGTCTACCTCGAGATTGCTGATGAATATAAAGAAAAACTCAGCATAAAAAAACTAATTCTGTTTACAGTGCTTCTTACCATGACAACCTCTGTCAAAAGTTCTTTCGTTATGGTTTTTGCTCCGGCAGCTCTGATTATGCTGATAATTGACTATTTTAAAGGCGTTCCACTTAAGAATCTGCTTTTATGTTCCTTAAGTGTAATTCCGGCAGGCATTGCCATGATAATTCAGACCATTTTATTATTTGATGGTTCAGGAGAAAATGGCATAGCTTTCGATTTTGGATTTACTGCAAAATATTTTGCACCGGATCACCCATATCTGACCATGGTTTTATCACTGGTATTTATCATTGTCGTTTTATTATTCAATGCAGTACCGGCGATTAAATCATTTGGCGGCAGGGGTAAGGAAATGACGGACAGGCTGTTCTGGATATCTGCTTTCTGCCTTGTGGTTGGAATGCTTGAATTCTTATGTTTCTATGAAACCGGAAAAAGACAGTTTGACGGGAATTTTTCATGGGGATATTATTATGCAATTTACATGATGACAATATGCGCTCTCATGTTTTTATATAAAAATATTATTGCCAAAGTGGAAAAGAAAATGAAGGCACTAAAGGTAATATATGTGGCAATTGCCTTAGGAACTCTATCATATCAGACTTTATGCGGTATTTACTACTTTTTAAATCTGGTAAGAGGGCATAGTTATTGGATGTAGTTTTGTTTACAAAAACTATTTTTGTGATATAATTTAAGTATCTATAATAATAGATAAATTGGGGTTATTATTTTTAGTAATTAGGGGTTATAAATGAGAAAAGTCATTGGCTATTTTGTGAGCGAGCTGACTAATCTGTGCGCTACAGAAAAGCTTAATTCTATAATTGAACATGCTAAAAAATATGACATGCAGGTCGTTAGTATTTACCTTGGCTTTGATTGGGGCATAGCTTCAGAGAAATGGAAGTTTATGTTCTTTGAGAAACTTAAAGGCAGTACTTTTGATGCGTTTATTTTTGATGCAGAACAGTTATCTTATTTTGATAATATCCAGAAAATAATTGAAGATTATTGCGAAAAGCCTTGCATATGCATTGACGGATACTACCCGGGATGCAGTTCAGTTTATTATGATGATGAGAAGGCTCTTATTAGTGCGCTTGAAAGAATGTACGAGAAAAAGGGCGCGAGAAAATTTGGTCTTGTTGCGACCATAGACGATCCAAAACTTTCAAGATTGAGCGATATCTATGGGGATTTTTTAGAGAATCATAATATTGAAAGAAATCCGGAATATGATATCTTTGGCAAGTTCTCCAAGGGCCAGGAAATGTATAAACTGGATCCTCTTTTTAAGGGAGAGCTTGATGTGGTTATCACCATAGATGAAAAATGCGGATACTGGATTAGGGACCTTCTGGATGAACATTGCCCTAAGGATGGTAAAAGGGCTGTTGTATGTGGTCTTAATGGCAGTGCCGACTATTATTATTATGAAAATGATGATATTTATTACACATTTTTCAGAGATTCCAACAGGCTGGCTGAAGAATGTATAAATATGCTTTTAAAACTTTTTGAGGATCCTACTCAGAAATTGTTTACCAAACTGGATTATATTCCTTGTGATGAGGCTAAGACTATTACCAGACAGCCACTTGAAGAAGTGTCTCATGAGCTTTATGTATCTAATGAAACAAATGTTGCATATGACAAGAGACAGTTTAAGATGATTGAGAATCTGTTTAAGGCAGAAGAAAGCGAGGTGGGGGATGTTATTACGGAATATCTTCCTAAACACTCAATGCTTGTTCTCAAGGAGGCTTTTGTTAATAACATATTTGAGGCTGATCTTGATATCCCTGGAGATAATAGTTATTACGTAGTAGCTGACAGAACGGCTCTTAATGTTCAGAAAAAGATGGTTAATACTGATGATTTAAGAAAGTATCTGGTGGAAAAAGCAACCGTAGATATGGCAGTTAATATCCTTCCGCTTTATTATTTGAATTCCTATTATGGATTCTTTTTATATGCAGATTATGTAAATGGCAGACAATTGCAGCTTCTTGAAAGATTTGCAATGAGTATTGCTTCATATATTGGATTCTATATTTATAACAAGAAACTTCAGTTTGCCAATATGCAGCTTTCAACAGCCAATAAGGGTATGCGTCAGCTTCAGGTACGTGATGCCATGACAGGTATGTATAATAACCGTGGCTTTGTTAATGAACTTAATAATCTTAAGGAACACTGCCTGATTACAGGTGAGAATATAACACTTATATGCCTTGATTTAGACAGACTTAAGAATATTAATGAGATATATGGTCACTCTGAAGGGGATGTTGCCATTCAGAATCTTGCAAGAATCATTACTGATTCAATCTCTTCCGAAGACAAGTGCGCAAGACTTGGCAGTGATGAATTTGTTATAGCAATTCACAGTATGACTGATGGTGAAAGAGCAGCAGATAATGTTATTTCAGCAATCAGATCAAGAGTTGATAATTATAATGTAATATCCGGCAAGGATTATTCTTTGGTTGTGAATTTTAATTCATATATGGTTATCCCTTATGAAGATACCGTAATGAGTGATGCTCTTGATTCGGCATTAAGTTCCAAGAGAATCAACAAACTTAACAAGAGAAGAGCTTTACCGAGTGAAACTGAAGAAAATGGTGAAATTGTTGATCCGCTTGAAGCAATCAAGGTTAAGGATATTATTGACGGCAATAAGTTCAGATATGCTTTCCAGCCTATTGTTGATGCCAAGAACGGTAAGATTTATGCATATGAAGCATTAATGAGATCTGATACGAAAGATCCTATTATGCCGGCAGTTATACTTAAGTATGCTACTAAAGAAAATCGTCTTTATGATATAGAAAGAGCTACATTCTTTAATGTGCTTGAAAATGTTAAGACCAAGGCCAGTCAGTTTAAAGACCGTAAGGTATTTCTTAATTCAATTCCTGGCTTCCAGATTGACCAGGTTGACTATGATAAGCTTAAGATGACTTATCGTGATGAGTTTAAGAATGTTATCGTGGAAATTACTGAACAGAATGAACTTATGGATGATGACCTTGATCTTATGCTCCAAAGAAGTACCGAGGATGGTTTCGGACTGGCAGTAGATGATTATGGCTGTGGTTATTCCAATACGGCAAGTCTGCTTCGTTATCTTCCTAACTGTGTAAAGATTGACCGTATGCTTATTTCGGAGATTCAGGAAGATCCAAGAAAACAGCATTTTGTAAAGAGCATCATTGATTTTGCCCATGATAATAATTTCCTGGCTCTGGCTGAAGGTGTGGAGACAGCCGAAGAATTAAGAGCGGTTATATATATGAATGTAGACCTTATCCAGGGTTATTATACAGCCAGACCTTCATTTGATATCATTGATGAGATCCCGGAAAAGATTAAGGATGAAATCATAAAATTTAACAGCGGTCAGAGCGGTAAGGCATTCAAGAAGACTTATATAGCATCCAAGGAGAGTGAACTTTCATTAACTCATCTTGCGGTTGCCAATTATACGGGTATTATTATTGCCAACAGTGAGCTTACAATTGCCGGCAATCCTGATTTCCCAGCAGCATTAAGACTTATGATGAAGGATCACTCCAAGTGTGTACTGACTCTTAATAATGTAAAAATCGAATCTGATGGTGAGAAACCATGTCTGGATTTAGGTGAGAATACCAGTCTTGTTTTGAAACTTGAAGGAAATAATGTCTTCACAGGCGGCGGAATAAGAGTACCTGCATCTTCATCGATTCACATTATTGGTGAAGGTAATCTTTTGATTAACAACAGCAGCCAGAACCACTATGGTATCGGTTCAGGCTTAAAAGAAACCTTTGGCAAAATCACCTCCGATATGTCCGGTGAACTTACTGTAAATGTTGAGGGAGAATCAGGTATATGTGTAGGTGGCGGCATCGCAGAAAGTGGCAGTCTGATTGCGCTTAAGGGTGGAAGACTTCGCTTTAACTGTAATACAATTAACGGACTTGGTGTTGGTTCTGTAAATGGAAATGTAAATATTGATATTAGTTATTGTGATATAGGTGTAGATGTTAATTCAACAAATGGTATTGGAATTGGAAGTGTTTATTCGAACGCAGATGTTAAGATGTCTTATCTTAAGGCAGTTGTGGACCTTACCGGTAGCAATCTTAACGGATTAGGTTCCAAGACAGGCGAAGATTTTAAATTAAGTATTATTTCCGCCAATGTCAGAGTCCATATAGACGGACAAAAAGTTGTTTATATGGGTAGTATATCAGGTGGTGCAAAAGTTTATGGAGAAAGTTCGAGAATTGAACTTAATGGATCAGGTTCTGAAGTTGTGGGCATTGGCTCTCTTGAGTCCAAGGGTGAGATTAAATTCATGAAGGTAGGATTCTACTATTCACTCGAATCAGAGAATGCAGTATTACTTGGTGCCGAAGACAAGAATGTTTCAATTGATGGCGGTGGCATAGAAATGCTTGAAAAAATAGCGAATATCAGAAACTAACTGTAATCCGCCTTAATCATTGTAAGACCCATGGCCGGAGCTGTTGCTCCGGCTTTTTTACGGTCTTTATCCTGTAATAATTCAAGCATATTTTCGGGGCTTCTTTTATGGTAGCCAACTTCCAGTAAAGTTCCTGTAAGTATTCTGACCATGTGCTGCAAAAAGCCGCTTCCGTGATATGTAAAATATATATAATTTCCTTTTTCTTCAATATCAATCATATCCACGTTTCTGACAGTGGATTTTTTCATTTTTGGATTGGAACAAAATGCTTTAAAATCATGCTCCCCAACAAGATAGGATGCAGCCTTTTTCATGGCATCAACATCCGGTTTTTCATCAAGTAAATATAAATATTTTCTGTCAAAAACCGGCTTTGGAGGATATACATAACAGGTATAAAGATAGGTTTTGCCTGTTGCATTATAACGGCTGTGGAATCTGTCTCCTGCAATCTGTACCTGATTAATTGAAATATCGATTGGAAGATAGTGATTCATATAATCCATGATTTCTTCAGGTGTCATTGTGGTATTTAAAAATGCATTGGCAGTCATTTCCTTAGCGTGAACCCCTGCATCAGTTCTGCCTGCGCCAATAACTTCCACTTCTTCGTTGGTCATTGCCGAAAGTACATTCTCTAATTTGCCCTGAATTGTCATATCAGTATTAGGCTGATGTTCCCAGCCATAGTATCTTGAGCCGTCATAACTTATTTTGAATCTGTAGTTAGTTTTCATATTCTTCCTTAGCCTAATATATAGATTATTTGCGAAAATTACTTTACCATCCGAATATAATGGGTTAAAATAATTATAAAGTTTGTGAAGGCATGAGGTCAAGGAAGACATGCCTTACTTTTTGCGCAATGAAGGGTAGTTATGAAAATAATCACACTATGTGAGGACAGAGTTCCACACAGTAGTAATCTAAAAGTCGAAAGAGGCATGTCTCTTTATATTGAGGCGGATGGTTTCAGACTATTATTCGATACAGGTTCGAGTGGTCTTTTCATGGAAAATGCAAAGATGCTTGGTGTTCCGCTTGAAAAGGTGGATGGTGTTATAATAAGTCATGGTCATTATGATCACGCCAATGGACTTGTGCCTTATAAGAAGGAATATCCGGAAGTGCCTTTTTATATTCATAAAGATGCTTTGGAAACATATCTTCATTATTATCCGAAAGGATATAAGTTTAAGTATGCCGGAGCGGTAATTCCAAGAGATTCATATTCAAAGATAAGCATTGATCCTGCAATTAAAGATCTTCCGAAGAAAGTCATAGTGGAAGGAAATGTATGTCTTTTTAACGGCATAAGAGAAAAAGGAGACAAACTCTGGGCAGGCGATGGAACTTTAACCATCAGGAAACTTGATGCTGATAATTATATAAATATAATTACCGATCTAAGCGGCAGCTATAAGAGAAATAAAAAGAATGAAGGTCTGGTCAGACTCATAAATGACAATGTAGATGTTAACAAGGATCTGACCATTAATGAGAATACGGGACTTGGCGTATTCCCTGAGGATGTTAAGATAGAGACAAAGGAAGATGATTTTAGCCACGAGATGGCCTTAAGCGTGTGTGAAAATGGTGTCAGGGCTTTAATAGTTGGCTGCTCACATAATGGCATAGTAAATACCCTTAAAAGATATAAAAGCATATATGCCTGCTATCCTAATATTGTTGTAGGTGGTTTTCATTTAAGCAATGATTTTACCACAAAGGAAGATATTGAGGAAATAAGGGAAATTGGAGAATTCCTAAAGAGCACCGGGGCGCTGTTTTACACAGGCCACTGCACCACAAGATCAGTAACAAAGGAACTTAAGAAGGTCTGTGGTGAAATGGTGAAGGAGTTCAGCCTTGGGCAGATAATAATGGTTCCGGGGAAATCATTTTGGAGAATCAATCAGTAAATATAAAGATAAACAGAGGACGAAACAATGTTAAATGACAAAACAATTCTTGTAACAGGCGGCACAGGCAGTTTTGGTAAGGCTTTTACCAAATATGTATTAACTCATTATAATCCTAAGAAGATTATTATTTATTCACGTGATGAGTTTAAACAGTTTAATATGGCCAATGATTTTAAGGAATATAAGGATAAACTCAGATTCTTCATTGGTGATGTCAGGGATTATTCAAGATTATTAAGAGCTTTTGACGGAGTTGATTATGTGGTACATGCTGCTGCAATGAAGCAGGTTCCGGCTTGTGAATATAACCCGAATGAAGCCATTAAGACCAACATTAACGGTGCTACAAATATTATTGAGGCAGCGCTTGACAGAGGTGTAAAAAAGGTTGTTGCCCTCTCAACAGACAAGGCAGTTAATCCGGTTAACCTTTATGGTGGTACAAAACTTGTTTCAGATAAGCTTTTTATTGCAGCCAATGCTTATGCAGGTGCCAAGGAAACATGCTTCTCAATAGTAAGATATGGTAATGTTGCAGGAAGCCGTGGTTCGGTTATTCCATTCTTCAAGAATTTAATTGATAAAGGCGAAACTTCACTGCCTATAACAGATCCTCGAATGACAAGATTCTGGATCAGTCTTGATGAAGGCGTGGCTCTGGTTATTAAGGCTTTGGAAGAATCCAAGGGTGGCGAGACATTTATTTCCAAAATCCCTTCATTCAAAATCACCGACCTTGCAGAAGCAATGCTTCCTGGATGTGATAAGCCTAATGTAGGTATTCGTGAAGGTGAAAAACTTCATGAGATTATGATTACAGTGGAAGATTCCATGTTTACCTATGAGTATGACAAGCATTATATTGTTTATCCACAGATGGTATGGGATGAAAAGAAGAGAGCTATCCCTACAGGCAAGAAGGTGGAGGATGGATTCTCATATTCATCAGGTAATAATACAGAGTGGTTAAGTGTAGAAGATATCAGGGCATTACTTAAAGAGATGGGGATGTAATAATGGATGAGATTGCAGTTCTTATTCCTTGCTACAATGAAGAAAAGACCATAGGCAAGGTAGTGGAAGATGCAAAGAAGAATCTTCCTAATGCAACTATATATGTTTATGATAACAATTCATCTGACAAAACGGTGAAAATTGCCAGGGCAGCAGGTGCTGTTGTAAGATTTGAACATCGCCAGGGTAAAGGTAATGTTATCAGAACCATGTTCAGGGAAATAGATGCCAAGTGTTATCTTATGATAGACGGTGATGATACTTATCCTCTTGAAGAGGCTCCAAAACTGGTGGATGCCGTACTTAATGAGAATTATGACATGGTTGTCGGAGACAGGCTCTCATCAACCTATTACAAAGAGAATAAGAGACCTTTCCACAATTTTGGCAATTCTCTTATGCAGCATTCGATTAATGCTCTTTTTGACTGCGATATTAAGGATATAATGACAGGATACAGGGCTTTTGGCTATGGTTTTGCCAAAACATTTCCTATTTTGTCAAAGGGTTTTGAAATAGAAACTGAAATGACCATATTTGCAGTAACCAACAATATGGCTGTTAAGAATGTGGTTATTGAATACAGGGATAGACCGGACGGGTCAATTAGTAAATTGAATACTTATTCTGATGGTTTTAAGGTAATTAAGACCATGATTAAGTTATATAAGAATTATAAGCCTTTTGGATTTTTCTTTATACTTGGATTTGTTCTTATGGCAATTGCCATAGGATTCTTCGTACCTGTACTTATTGATTATCTTGAGACAGGACTGGTAGCCAAGTTTCCAACACTTATTGTCTGTGGATTTGTTGGGTTGTCGGCTGTCCATTCCTTCTTTGCTGGCATGATTATGTCAGATATTAATATGCAGGACAGAAGAACTTACGAATTTAGAAGAAATCTTATTCAGCGAGATCTGAATCAGGATCAGAAATAGAATCTGCCTCATTATCTGAGGTAGATTCTGATTCTTCCATATTTTCATCTGAAACAGGCTCTGAATCTGTTTCATTATCAGAGTTTAAATCATTTTCTGAATTTAAATCATTTTCTGAATCTAAATTTTCACTGTTAATTGAAGAATTAAAGAATGTAATTATATTATCAGCAATCTGATCTCTTATTTCTTTGTTTGGAATTATTCCGTCTTTAAGCAGCATCTTGTTAGCATTTTCTGATGACAGCTTAACTCCATAATAATTATCAATATATGATGTGGAGCCTTCGTAGTATTCTGCGTCATTGGTAACCACGCAGCCGTCTCTCAAGGCAGTTAAACCATTAGGAAGTGTACGGTCTGCCAAAACTGTGGTTTCGGAATCATGCGCTTTGCCATTCTCGTCATAATAAATGCAGTATGTAGGCGAAACAACTACAACCTGAAGGTATGGATAGTGAACCAGGAGCATATTTGTTAAGCCCTGATAGAATGAGTACATCATACTTCTAAATTCGGTATCATTCTCGTCGTAGAATGTATTTCCTTCAGTATAATCATGAGCATCATAATAAATAATCAGATAATCAAGTTTATCCATATCCACGCTTTTAAGCGTATCAAGACCTGACTGATAAACCTCTTTATTTACGCTCTCAGGAAGTTCTCCCATAGCCTTATCCATATTGGCAAAATCCCCGAATGAAAGAGCATAGCAAATCCAGAACATATCAAAATTATCTGATGCGTCCTTAAAAGTTTCAGGAGTATGGCTTGTAATCTGTGTACCCGGGAAGGCTGCGATTGAAACTTCACCATCTAATTTCTTGGAAAGCTTATGAGCAATACTTTCGCCGTCCTTGCTGTATGCAAGAGTATCATTGCCTATTACAAGTATGGAATTTATGCCATCATCATCGGATTCGCGGCGAATAAGTGATGTTGGGTAAAGACCATAATAGTTCTCTACTTCTGTCATGTTTTCATCATTTACATATTTTTCATCGATGAGTATCTCGGTATATGTGTTGTCCCATCTTATAAGAGCATGTACTACAAGAATTACTGCTAAAATAAGTACAAATGCTATTATAAATGGAATTATTCTTGACCATCTTGGTTTTCTTACTAATTTCTTAGCCATTTTACGCCACCTTTTATGATTTTTAAGTGTATTTTAATATGGATATTTTATCATAGGGTAAAATTTGTGTCAAAATGCCCAAAAAAAAGTGGTTTTAAGCCATATATATAGTAGATTGTCCCTTTACCGTATACAAAATAGGTGTTATAATATTATAGACTTTGACTGCAATGAAGAAGAAAGAGCAGAGGAAAGGAAAGAAAGTATGAATTATGATGTTAATGAATTGGAAATGATCGATTTAGATAATACTGCAAATCTAAATCCTGATGACATTGCTGATTCAGTGAAGGAAAGTGAAAATGTTTCGGATAATGAAGCATATTTAAGCGAAGCACCGGCAAGTACCAATCTTGACGAGACACAGGTTATACCTACTCCTATAGCACCTGTTGAACCGGATATGATGGATATTCTTGGTATCGACAAGAGTGTTAACATAGATGCTCCTCATGATATGGATGCTACTGATGCAACGGTTATGGTTGATGCTGAAGAAGTAAACAGAATGGTAGCTGAGGCTCAGGCTGAAGCTGATAATTCAGAATTGGAAGATAATGCTGAAGCTGAAGAAAATGAAGCAGAAGATGCAGAAAGTGATTCAGAAGAAACTGAAAGCGATTCAGAAGAGGCTGAAGCAGAAGAAAGTGATGAAGCATCAGAAGAAACTGATCCAGAAACAGATGAAGAAATAGAAGATACAGAAGATGGTGAAGAAATCTCCGAAGAAGAAATGAAAGAACTGGGAGATCTGGAATACCACAACGAAGAGAAGCCGGTTAATAAAAAACCGGGTAAAACAGGTGGCAAGAAGAAAGGTGGTTTCTTCGGTAAACTTTCATGGACTGATTATGTTATTGGCGCTGTTGCGCTTGTAGTACTTGTACTTGGTGTAGCAATAATTTCAATAACAGCAGGCAGGGCTGCAACTATCAAGGAACTCGGTGATTTTGCCGTTGTTGGTAGCAAACTTACATCCATCAGAAGTCTTGGCGATAATACAATCGATGCTTTAGTAGATAATGTTAAGGCGGAGACACTTGAGAAAAAGAGACTTGAAGAAGAGGCTGCAAAGGCTCTTGAGGAAGAAGAAAAAGAGGAAGAAGAGGAAGAAGAAGAGGAAGACGAAGAAGCAGTAAATGTTAAAGTCAGCTTCACCTCTGTCGAGAAGGACCTTAAGATTAAGTTTACAAATGAGAAGACAGGTAAGTTAATCACAGGTGTTGAATTCGTAGTTAATGTTGTTGATCCAAAGGGCAAAGAACTTACCTGGAAGGATACAGATAAAGACGGTATTATTTACGAGAAAGACCTTGTAGAAGGTGAATATAAAGTAACAATTGAAGATGTAGAAGATTATACTTTCCCGGCTACATCAACAAAAGTTAAGGTTAAAGGCAAGATTGTATATCAGGCAATCAATGTCATTGATGAAATTAAGTCTGCCAATGAAGTTAATGAGGCAGTTGAAGATACAGCTAATGGTGCAGTTGATACAGGTACGGTTTCAGCAGATACTGTTGCTAAGTATGATGACAACACAGACCTTGTTAAGACAAATCCTGATTCAGATGTAGCATTTACAAAGGTTGATATTTCGGCCATTAAGGCTCCTGGAACTGCAGCTCCTGCAACCAGAGCGATTTCAAGAGCAACAAGCTTGTCACCAAAGACGCTTGGTAAGTTTTATGCGATGAATACGGAAACAATAACAACCCCTGTAACAGCTATTACCCTTGGGGGTGGTACTGTTGAAAAGGGATCGACCATGCAGGTTACTCTGACTGTAGAACCGAGCAATGCAACAAATCCGGCAGTGTCATGGGCAACATCAGACCCTAACATAGCAACTGTTGATGGAGGTGTCGTAACAGGTGTTAATGCTGGTACAGTTACAATTACTGCAACATCAACGGATGGTACTAATGTATCAGGAAGTTGTGATGTAACAGTTAATGAGCCACAACCGACATTAGTTCAGAGTATTGCCGTATCGGGTGTTCCAGCTTCTGTAAAGGTTGGAGATACATTTACATTAAGTGCTACAGTTGCTCCTGAAACTGCAAATATTAAAACGGTTACCTGGTCATCATCAGATGGAAATATTGCAGCTGTCGATGCAGCAACAGGTGCTGTTACAGTAAAGGCAGCAGGTACAGCAACAATTACAGCTACAGCAACTGATGGAAGCGAAGTGACGGGTTCTTGTTCAGTAACTTCAGCAGCAGCCACAGTGCCGGTAACTGGTGTAACAGTTAATCCTGCAACAGTTTCAGTAGAAGTTGGTAAGACAGCAAGTGTTGGAGCAGTTGTTGCTCCTGATAATGCAACAAATAAAACAGTAACCTGGACAAGTAGTAATACAGCAATTGCTACAGTAGATGGCACAGGTAAAATTACAGGTGTGGCTGCAGGTGCAGCAGTAATCACAGCTACAACTGCAGATGGTAATAAGACAAATACATGTGCAGTAACAGTTACAGCTCCTAATGTTACAGTTGCTGTTAACGCTGGAACAGCATCTGTGGCTATCAGTGCTAAATATCAGATTGTAACCACAGTAACAGGTACAGATAATAAAGCAGTAACATATTCAACTTCAAATGATAAGGTTGCTACGGTAGATGCAAATGGTGTTGTAACTGGTGTGGCTGCAGGTGAAGCAACAATTACAGTTAAATCATCAGCTGATGCTAACAAGACAGCAACAGTTAAGGTTACAGTTATTAATGATCCTAAACTTGATAAAACAACTCCGCTTTTAGACTCTAAAGGCAACCAGGTATATGTCAAAGAAAATGGCAAATACAGAGAAGCTAAGTCAGCTGATTATTATACATTTAAAGAATTCTACATTAAGCTTGCTCACAACTACAGAGGATGGCAAACAATCGATGGTAAGAGATATTACTATGTAGAAGGTCAGGGCGGAATCGGTGTGCCGGTAACAGGTGAGCAGATTATTGGCGGAACAAAGTGGAACTTCGCCAGCGATGGTAGTCTTGCCATGAACAGTACACTTGGTATTGATGTAAGTAAGTGGAATGGCAGCATTGACTGGAATGCAGTTCGTAATTCCGGTGTTACCTTCGTAATTATCAGATGTGGTTACAGAGGTTCATCAACCGGTGCTCTTATTAAAGACCAGAAGTTCGACAGCTATATTGCCGGTGCGGAGGCTGCAGGATTAAATGTTGGTTTGTATGTATTCTCTCAGGCTATTACAGAAAGAGAAGCTGTTGAAGAGGCTTCAATGGCTGTTACACTTGCAAGTGGACACAGAATCTCAATGCCTATCTTTATTGATACAGAAAAGGCAAGCAATGGTAGAGCTAATGGACTTAGCGCAGGTGAGAGAACACAAATCATGAAGGCTTTCTGTGAGACAGTTAAGAGTTCAGGTTATACACCTGGTATCTATGCTTCAAAGAGCTGGTTTGAGAATCAGCTTAATATGGGCGAACTTAATCAGTACAGAATCTGGCTTGCTCAGTATGCTTCACAGGCTACATACGGTGGTAAGTATGATATGTGGCAGTATACCTCAAAGGGCTCTGTAAGCGGTATCAGTGGCAATGTTGATATGAATATTAATTTATTAGGATATTAAAATGTCAATTGTTATTATGGTTTTATTATGCATCCTGTGGATGGTTATCATCCCGGGATGCATAGGATGCCTGCCAACTAAATTAATGCATAAGAAGTATCATACCTTGGGGTTTGTACTGCTTAATGGATATATATGCATGTTTGGCATTTTTCAGGTGCTGTATTTTCCGACGGCTCTGAAGTGGAAGGATAGTGTGTATTTTTATAAATACGTGCCCCTTCTTTTTGTGATTTTAGGGTTTGTATCATTAGCCTTAAGTTTTAAGGAATTAAAACAATTTTTTCATATAAGGGTACCTTACAAAAATATATTTTTCTACATCGTTTTGGTAATGATTGCTTTTATGATATATAAGAGAATTACACTGGGAGTTAACGATCCGGATGATTCTTATTATATGGGTATAGCAATGGCAGATGCTGCTACAGACAATGCTTTTTATTTTCACAGCGCATTTACCGGAGGCGAAGTAATGTTCCAGTACAGATATGGATATATGGGACTTATTACATTTTATTCCATGATGCAGCGTCTAACCGGAATCAGTGCATCGGTTGTTGCGCACATTCCTATGGCAATAATAGTTTTTCTGGCTCACTATTATGTGATATTTGAGATTGGCAAAATCCTGTTTGATAAACTGCCTGTTAAGGTTGTTAAAAGCAAAGAAACTAAAGAAGAAACAGAAGTAGCAAAAGATACAGAAGAGAAAAAGAAAGATAATAAATGGCATCCGGATAAGGAAACAGCAGTTTATTTGTTTACTGCAATGGTTGCTTTCCTGGATCTGTTTTATAATGTTTCAGTTTATACATCCCAGACTTTTCTTTTTGTAAGAACATGGCACGGTAAGTCCATATTTGCCAATGTAATTGTTCCTTATGTTTTACTTTTGATGATTGTTCTTGCAAGTGAGAATCAGGATGCGGGGCTTAAGAAATTTCCAAATCTTGGTTATTATATAATTACAGGATTTCTTGTATTTGTTAGTCTTATGACGGGATCTACCGGAATGATACTGGGACCGCTTTTTATTGGACTTAGTGCTCTTGTAACAGCCATAGGCAATAAGAAACCTGGTATATTTGCATATACCTTACTATATATGATACCAGCGATGATAATGATAATCAGAATTGGGCTTATATTGTTGTCGGCAAAGGGAATAATTTTTGGATAAGAATGGATTAAAGCTTATGCCTACAATTAGATTATTAACTGAATATGGTGGTAACTGTACCCTTCTTCTTTATTACATACTTTGTGTAATATATCTCTTTGTAAGAGAGAAGAACAAGGCGATAAAAGTGGCTCTTTCTGTTTTAAGTATTACAGTGCTCGTGCTTTTTGCCATGCCTTTTGTATACGAAATACTGGCGGTAAAACTATCTGAGACAGATGGATATTACAGAATGTTATGGCTTCTTCCAACATCCATTGTTTCAGCATATGCAACAATTAAAATAGCAATGGAATTGCCACATAAATATGCCTCATATGCTCTTATAGGCATTATGCTTATATGTTTTGCCATTGGAGGAAATATAGTTTATCATTCCCCGTTTTTTGTTAAAGCAGAAAATATTTATCAGGTACCTGACGCGGTGGTTGATATCTGCGATTATATATTAGAAGATAATCCTGTAGTTGTGGCAACATTCCCCATGGAGTTATGCCCATATGTAAGGCAGTATACAGCTAAGGTAATGCAGACATATGGATATGATGAATTAAGAAGAGGTTTAACTGATTCACAGGATTATGTTAAAGAGATTATTAAAGGTGATCCAAATGCGGAAATTCTGACATATGGTGCCAGAATGAACTGCTCACAGTTTATAATTCTGCATTCCAGTGTTAAACCGATAGGAAATCTGGAAGATTATGATTACTATTTTCTCAAGGAAATAGATGGTTATTATATATATATTGACGGACAGAGTCCATTATACAAAGAAAAATACGAATCAGTATTTAAGGAGGATTAAAAATTGAAGACTTATTTGGTAACAGGCGGCGCTGGTTTTATTGGTTCTAATTTTATTCATTATATGTTTGAAAAATATGATAATGATATAAGAATTATTAATGTGGATGTTCTTACATATGCAGGTAATCTTGAGAACCTTAAGGGTGTTGATACAAGAGATAATTATACTTTTGTAAAGGCAGATATCACAGACAAGGATGCCATAGAGAAGATTTTTGCTGAAAATGATATTGATTATGTAGTTCATTTCGCTGCAGAAAGCCATGTAGACAGAAGTATTAAGAATCCTGAAGTTTTCGTAAGCACAAATGTTTATGGAACAGCAGTTATGCTTAACAGTGCAATGAAGGCATGGAGCTTGGAGGATGGAACTTTCAAGGAAGGAAAGAAGTTTTTACATGTTTCAACTGATGAGGTATATGGTTCATTATCAGAGCCTGGAACTTACTTTTATGAGACTACTCCTTACAGCCCTCATTCACCTTATTCAGCAAGTAAGGCAAGTTCAGATATGCTGGTAAAAGCATATATGGATACTTATAAGTTCCCTGCAAATATTACCAACTGCTCAAATAATTACGGTCCTTATCAGTTCCCTGAGAAACTGATTCCACTTGTAATTAATAATGCGTTAAACGGAAAGAAACTTCCTGTTTATGGTGATGGTAAGAATGTTCGTGACTGGTTATATGTAAGAGACCATGCTAAGGCAATTGATATGGTTATCAACAAAGGAAGACTCTTTGAGACATATAATGTTGGTGGTCATAATGAAAAACAGAATATAGAGATTGTAACAATTATCATTGATACCTTACTTGAGATGCTTGATGATAATGATCCTAGAAAGGCAAATATTTCCAGAGATTTAATCACATATGTAGAAGACAGAAAGGGACATGACAGAAGATATGCCATAGCTCCTGATAAGATTAAATCAGAAATTGGCTGGGAGCCTGAAACAATGTTTGCAGAAGGAATTAAGCTTACAATCAAGTGGTTCTTCGAAAATGAAGAATGGATGAAGAATGTAACAAGTGGTGATTATCAGAAATACTATGAAGATATGTATGCTGGTAAATAGTTGATTTAAGATTAAGGAGATTTAAAATGAAGGGAATTATTCTTGCAGGTGGTAGCGGAACAAGATTATATCCACTTACCAAGGCTATATCAAAACAGATTATGCCGGTATATGACAAGCCGATGATTTATTATCCACTGTCAATTCTTATGCTTTCAGGAATCAGAGAAGTACTAATTATTTCGACACCGAGAGATTTACCTGTATTCAAGGAATTATTTGGTGACGGTTCTTCACTTGGAATGAAGTTTGAATATGCTGTTCAGGAGACTCCAAGAGGACTTGCGGATGCTTTTATCATTGGTGATAAGTTTATCGGAGATGACAGCGTTGCATTAATTCTTGGTGATAATATTTTCTATGGACAGAGCTTCTCAAAGGTATTACTTCAGACAAGAGAAAGAGTTGAGAAGGAAGGCGGAGCAACCATATTCGGTTATTATGTAAGAGATGCAAGAGAATATGGTGTTGTTGAATTTGATGAAAATGGTAAGGCCATAAGCATTGAAGAGAAGCCTGAAAATCCTAAGAGCAATTATGCTGTTCCTGGACTTTATTTCTATGACAACAAGGTTGTTGAAATTGCCAAGAATGTTAAGCCTTCAGCAAGAGGTGAAATAGAAATTACCAGTATTAATAACGAATACTTAAGTAATCAGGAATTATTTGTTCAAACTTTAGGCAGAGGTTTTGCATGGCTTGATACAGGTAATCATGATGCACTTTTGGATGCTTCTGATTTCGTGGCAGCATTCCAGAAACGTCAGGGATTATATATTTCATGTATTGAAGAGATAGCATACAAGAGAGGCTTCATTGACAAAGAGCAGTTATTAAAACTCGCTGAGCCATTAATGAAGACTGCATATGGTAAGTATTTAACAGACGTTGCAAACGGTCTATAAAATATGAGTAAAAGTATTAAAGTATTAATTGTCATAACCTTGATTGCAGCAGTTGTTGTAATTGCTGTTGCTTTTGTTTCAGCTTCGATGGCTGAAAATAAACCTGGTGGTGGAAATGGTCAGTCAGCTCAGAGTGAGCCTTCACAAAATGTTACTCAGACCACTGAAACCGTGGTTTCAACCACGAAAGATTTTTTAAATGATAAAGACTTTCTTGATGCCGAACAGCCATTTCAGGGTGTGGAAAGAGATGAGAGCAGAACCAAATTATCATTGCTTGCCACATCAGTATCAAGGGATTTAAGAGTTATAGTAACGGACAGCCGTGGTAAGGCAGTGCCGGGAGAAAAATTCTCAATTACAATTGCCGGAGTTGGAACATATTCAGACAATGATGAAGATGGAATTATCTATGTGGCAGGTCTTAGAAGTGGCCAGGTTAAAGTAACTCTTAATGAAATTGAAGGTTATGAATGTGATGATACATTAGATGTAACCATCAGTGAAAAAATCGAATATACTGCGTTATCGGATGTTTCGTATCTCATTAAAACCGAAGCCGATATTGATGCCATGGCAGAAGATACCGGTATTAGGGATACAGAAGTTGATGAGAGCGCTTATTCCAAACTGTTAACGGATTATCGTGATGAGGGAAAGATAGCGGTACCGGGAATAGATGTATCAAAATGGAATAAAACCATAGACTGGAATAAGGTTGCCAAAAGCGGTGTTAAGTTTGTAATTATCAGATGTGGTTACAGAGGTTCCAAAACCGGCGCCCTGGTAGAAGATCCGTATTTTGTCCAGAATATTGAAGGAGCCAAGGCAGCGGGACTGGAAGTAGGACTTTATTTCTTTACTCAGGCAGTTGACGAGAAAGAAGCAGTTGAAGAAGCAAGTGCCTGTCTTACACTTTTAGGAGACAGAGAACTTGATCTTCCGATTTTTATAGATACAGAAGGTTCAGGTGGAAGAGCAGACAGTATAGACAATGCCACCAGAACAGCAGTATGTCAGGCTTTCTGTAAAACCATTCAGGATGCCGGTTTTGATTCAGGTATATATGCCAGCAGAAACTGGTTCTATACCAAATTAAATGATGCATCACTTATGACATATAACAGATGGCTTGCAGAATATACCAAAACTCCACAGTATACAGGCAGATTTGTTATGTGGCAGTATACATCCAAAGGTTCCATTGATGGAATCGAAGGAAATGTGGACTTGAATTTATATTTCCAGAAAGAAGAATAGAAAGTACCCTAGGGTAATAACAAAAATGGCAGAGACTAAGAAGAAATCCAAATATAATAATTCTACAATGAAGCTTATATTTAAACTGGCGCGCAATGATTTTAAGAAAAGATATGCCGGTTCAATTATGGGAAGTATGTGGGCTTTTGTTCAGCCAGTAGTTACAGTTGCAATGTACTATCTGGTCTTTGGTCTTATATTCCCATCAAGAGCACTCCTTGCAGCAAGCGGTGTGGAGGCTCCTTATGTAGTATGGCTCACAGCAGGTCTGGTTCCATGGTTCTTCTTCTCAGAAGCAATTGGCAATGGTACATCATCCCTGCTTGAATACAGCTACCTGGTTAAAAAAGTAGTATTTAAAATCGACATACTGCCAATTATTAAAGTATTGGCGGCGTCTTTTATACATATATTCTTTTTATTCGTTCTAATAATTTTATATTTATGCTATGGTTTTAAGCCATCATTATATCTGATACAGCTTGTATATTACAGTTTATGTATGTTTGTGCTTACCCTGGCAATAAGTTATGCAACTTCTGCAGTTGTAGTATTCTTTAGAGATTTAACCCAGATTATTAATATTGTGCTTCAGCTTGGTATGTGGGGAACACCTATTTTATGGGAGCTGGGAAGCATAAGCGAGAAATACAGATTATTCTTTAAACTTAATCCGGTATTTTATATTGTTAACGGATACAGGGACAGCTTGTTTAATAATAAGTTTTTCTGGCAGGATCCGTTGTATACATTGTATTTCTGGGGACTCACCCTGGTACTGTTTTTAATCGGTTTTGGTATCTTTAAGAAACTGCGTCCGCATTTCGCAGATGTATTATAGGAGGCGTAGATGGCTGAAGAAATCATAAAAGTTGAAAATGTCAGCAAGGTATACAAACTCTATCCAAGAGCAGTGGACAGAGTGGTGGATACTTTTCATCTTATGCCTTGGAAAAAATATGAAAGTCATGCTGCATTAAATGATGTAAGTTTTACCATTAATAAAGGCGAGACTGTAGGAATAATCGGAACCAATGGTTCAGGTAAATCTACCATGCTCAAGATTATTACAGGAGTATTATCTCCAACATCAGGAAATATAAGTGTTAATGGCCGTATCTCAGCTCTTTTGGAACTTGGTGCTGGTTTTAACATGGAATATACGGGTATTGAGAATATATATCTCAATGGAACCATGATAGGTTTTACCGAAGAAGAGATTGAGCAGAAAATGGATGATATTCTTAGCTTTGCTGATATCGGACAGTTTGTATATCAGCCGGTTAAGACTTATTCATCAGGTATGTTTGTAAGACTTGCTTTTGCGGTGGCCATTAATATAGATCCGGAGATTCTTATAGTTGATGAGGCACTTTCTGTAGGTGACGTATTCTTCCAGTCCAAGTGCTATAAAAAGTTTGAAGAATTTAAGGCAAGCGGAAAAACTATTCTTTTTGTAAGCCATGATTTAAGCAGTATATCCAAGTACTGTGACAGAGTAATTCTTCTTAATCAGGGTGATAAGTTAGGAGAAGGCTCTCCTAAGGAAATGATAGATGTATATAAACAGGTACTGGTAGGTCAGTATAATGCCAATGCTTCCAAGGCTGATATTACTCAGGCCAGCAAGAGAGTGGAAGAGGCATTTAAACTTGGAGTTAATCCTGATACTTTGGAATATGGTTCAAAGAAAGCAGGAATAGTTAATTGCAGAATCCTGGATGCCAACGGTGTTGAGACCAATGCAATTATTAAGGGCACTGATTTTACCATTGAGATGGATGTGGATATTTATGAAGATGTTCCATCGCCGATATTCGCTTATTCTTTTAAGAATATCAGAGGTACTGAGATTACAGGTACCAATACAATGTTTGAAAAGGCATTCTCTGAGCCGTTGAAAGCGGGAGATAAAAGGGCGATTAAGTTTACTCAGAATATGTCACTGCAGGGCGGAGAATATCTTTTATCTTTGGGACTTACAGGTTACGAAGAAGGGGAGTTTACGGTATATCACAGGTTGTATGATGTAATAAATATCACGGTTATATCTGATAAGAATACTGTAGGATATTATGATATGAATTCAAAAATCACTATTGGGGTTAGATGATGACTGATAAAATTGGGAATGTTACAATCGATTACACTTATTATTCCGGACAGGATTTATATTCTGACGGAGATATAGAAGATGTATTATATGAAGCTGTCAGAGACGAAAAGACGGACTTAAGAAAGGTTTATGAGGAAGGAGCCAGCTGGCCACTTCTTTATCACTTAAGTTCATACAGACAGAATATTGTTTCCTGGATTCCAATGACAAAGAAAGACAAGGTACTGGAAGTTGGTTCCGGATGTGGCGCTATTACAGGGGCGCTTGCTCAGAGTGCAGGCCAGGTGGACTGTATTGAACTTTCTAAGAAAAGAAGTTTAATTAATGCACATCGTAATCGCAAGTTTAATAATGTATGTATACATGTTGGTAATTTTAAGGATGTTGAAGAGCATCTTGAAGAGAAGTATGATTTTATTTATTTAATTGGTGTTCTGGAATATTCCAAGGCATATATAGGCGGAGAGAATCCTTATGTGGATTTTCTTAATATCCTTAAGAAACATCTGGCGCCTAACGGAAGAATTGTTATTGCAATTGAGAACAAGATGGGACTTAAATATCTTGCGGGTGCGAAGGAAGATCATGTTTCAAGATTCTTTACATCCATAGAAGGATATAAGGGTATTGAGTCTGTTGAGACCATGACAAAGGAAGGCCTTAAGAAGATTTGCAAGAAGGCAGGATTTAAGAAAGTTAATTTCTATTATCCTTATCCTGATTATAAGTTTCCAAGTGTGATTTATTCAGACAAGAGAATGCCTGCAGTGGGAGAACTTAATGATAATATCAGAAATTTCGACAATGACAGACTGGTATTGTTTAATGAGACGGATGCATTTAATGAAATAATAAAGGACGGGTATTTTGACATATTCAGTAATTCGTATCTCCTTATTCTTGGTGATGATGTAAATGTAATTTACAGTAAGTATTCCAACGAATCCAGACAGGATTTATATGCAATACGTACTTCAATTACTGAAGATATAGTTGATAAGAAGATTGTGAAAAAAGTGGTTAAAACCACATTAGGTCCAACCAATGCACATATTAATGATATCAATATAGCTTATGAAGGCTTAAAGAGAAGATATTATAATTATGATGTTGAAATCCAAAAATGTAATTTTAACGGTTTCAACGTTGATTTGGAATATGCTGAAGGCACAACACTGGATACTATTTTGGATGAGTGCATCAGAAATAATGATAAAGAAAAATTTCTTAAACTTTTTGACAGATATAAAAAACTGGTTGACTACAACAAGGAAGCAAAGGTTTGGGATATTGATCTGATATTCTCAAATATTCTTGTGGATGGAAACAGATGGACAATTATAGATTATGAATGGACATATCTTGATATAGACTGTCCTGTAGATATAGTTAACAGAGCTTTATATTATTTCCTTGTAAGAAATGATTCCAGACGTGAAATTCTTAAGTGGGATCTGGGAGTTGATTACATATTCAGGGAAAAAGAAATTGCTGCTTATGAAACTCAGTTCCAGCAAAGCATAGTTGGAGAGACAAAGACTCTTTCGGATATGGTAGATGCTATCGGATACAGGAGATTATATACGGAAGATATTATGGATGCCTGCGCTTTAAGGGCTCCACAGATTCAGATTTATTATGATGATGGAGCCGGGTATAAGGAGGAGACTTCCTGCTTCGTTCCGGCAACGATTAAAAATGATATAGTCAGTTTTAAGATTAAGGTTAATTCAGGAACCAAAAACTTAAGAATAGATCCGGGCTTTGGTCCATGTTCAGTTGATATATTAAGTATTACATCAGGAGATAGAAATCTTACTGAAGACATACATTATACCTTAAGAGGTTTTAATGGCAAAAGAAGAGGTAAATCCATGCTCTTTAAGGGACAGGATCCTCATTTTGGAATTAAGGTTTCCGGATGGGACCTTAAGGATGATGATGTTCTTGATGTGGCAATTATGTATTATCCGATTAATGAAGGAGCGCTTAAATGGGTATAAGGTCCTTTATAAGAGGCATAAAAGAAGAGAAAAGAATTGCTAAGGAAAAAGAAGAAATCAAAGAAAAGTTACTTGGCGAAGACAGAATCAGACTTGATCTTCTTAAAAAAGCAGGTATTATTGACAATACCCATATTCTGGATATTAAGAAGGATGATTATGATTTATTTTTATCGGAATGTCTGGATGGAGATGTATATATTTTTACATCCGAAGAGGGAGAGGCTTCTGTAGATTTAAATCTCTATGTGGCCAATATATTTGTTAATAGTCCTAAAACGGATGCACTTATGATAACAGAGGATGTGGATTATTACAGGACCTATTACAAGCCTGAATTTGCCCCTGAATCCATCCTGGAATACTTTTATCCAGGAAATATCTGGGCACTTAGGGGAAGGACTCTTAAAAAGGCTACTGAGACATATAAAGAATATATCACATCTTTGGATAATAAGGATAAATTTATATTTATTACAGCGGCGGTTATTATAGATGGTAATTCAGAAAGTATAATCAGGGATGATATGAGTTTATATCATCTGCCGCTTAAGGCTGCTAAGAACGGATGCTCTAAGGTTTTTGGCGGAATGGAATATAAAAATATAATTCGCCCATTAATTGATAATACAGACAGATGGATTATGGAGGATAAGTTTAATCCGCTTATATCTGTGGTAATTCCTTCAAAGGATAATCCGGATATGCTTAATGAATGTATTAAATCCATAAAGAATGACAGTTATAAGGATGTGGAAATAATTGTTGTTGATAATGGAAGCAGCGATGAAAACAGGGGTAAAATCACCGCCTTATCGACTTCCATTGGATTTAAATATATTTATGAAAAGAAGGATTTTAATTATTCTTACATGAATAATGTGGGAATAAAGGCCTCAAAGGGAGAATTAATATTACTACTTAATGATGATGTGACGCTTGTGGGTAATGCCCTTAAAGAAATGGCGTCAATGGCAATGAATTCATATATAGGCGCAGTTGGATGCAGGCTTTTATATCCGGACTCTGACAGAGTGCAGCATATAGGTGTTGTAAATGAAGAGGGAGGAGCCTATCATAAATGCCTTGGAGCGAGGATGCAGGATATTCCTTATGGCAGCGCTGAATATAATCAGAATGTAATGGCAGTTACAGGGGCCTGCCTTATGGCCAGAAGAGCAGTATTTGATGCAGCAGGGCTTCTTGATGAGAAACTGCCGGTAGCATACAATGATGTGGATCTTTGTTTTAAGATATATGAGAAGGGCTATCGCAATATAGTTTTAAATGATATATATATGTATCACCATGAGTCAGTTACCAGAGGCAGCGATGCCATGGATGAAGCCAAACTTGAAAGACTGGCTAAAGAGAGAGAATACTTACAAAGCAAACATCAAAAGATTGGATTTAAAGATCCATATTACAGGAGAGATAACAGATAAATGAGCGAAAGAGATCTGGAATTCTACAAAAGAGAATATGATAAGGTTCTTACTGAGAATCACAGACTTGCTACTGAACTGGAATTATCAGAATACAGAAGAACATCTGCTGAGGAGAATCTGGCAAGAATTAAAAACAGCTTTGCCTGGAAACTTACAAAGCCGGTGAGAGCAGTCAGAGTTGCTGCCATCAGAATGGCATATTATAAAACTCCAAAGAATCTTGCCAAGAAGATTATCTATAAAAAAAGACTTGAGAAAGCCTACGTACTTCTTGGAACAGAATCTTTTCCAAATGAAGAAGAAGGGGAAAAACAGAGAAATACAAAGTTTGATAAAATGCCTCTTATTTCCATTCTTGTTCCTTTATATAATACGCCTGAGAAATTCCTTCGTGAGATGATTGAATCAGTTTTGGTACAGACATATGGTAATTTCGAATTATGTCTTGCTGATGGTTCAGATGAGGAGCATTCTTTTGTAGGAGACATCTGTAAGGATTATGCTTCAAAAGATAAAAGGGTTGTATATAAAAAACTTGAAAAGAATGAAGGTATAAGCGGTAATACAAACAGATGCGTTGAATTATCAACCGGAGAATATATAGGATTATTTGATCATGATGATATTCTTCATCCAAGTGCTCTTTATGAATATGTTAAAGTGATTAATGAGCAGAATGCTGATTATATATACTGTGATGAAATTACATTTGAAGGTGAAAGTATTAATGATATGATTACCCTTCATTTCAAGCCTGATTATGCGATTGATACTTTAAGGGCTAATAATTATATTTGCCATTTCAGTGTATTTAAAAGAAGTCTTCTTAAGGAAACAGAACTGTTCCGTAAAGAGTATGACGGAAGTCAGGATCATGACATGATTCTAAGACTTACATCTCTTGCAGAGAATGTTGTGCATGTTCCAAAGATTCTTTATTACTGGCGTTCTCATCCGGGTTCAGTTGCATCTGATATAAGTGCAAAATATTATGCAATTGATGCAGCCAAGAGAGCAGTACAGAATCATTTGGAAAGTTATGGAATATATAATACCATAATCAGCAGCACCAGGGCTTTCCCAACAATATTCAAGCTTGATTATGAAATTCTTGAAAGGAAGAAAGTATCCGTCATTATTCCAAACAAGGATAATGTGGAAATGTTATCCAAGTGCCTGGAAGCACTTAAGAATCAGACATATGAGAATGTTGAAATCATTATTGCTGAGAATAACAGCGTAAAGGATGAAACATTTAAATATTATGAAGAATTAAAGAGCGAAGGCATTAAGGTAATAAAGTACGACGGGGATTTTAACTTTTCTGCTATAAATAATATGGCAGTAAGTGAGGCTGAGGGTGATTATCTGCTTTTACTTAACAATGATGTGGTTATAACCACGGATAAGTTTATTGAAGAACTGCTTATGTATGCTCAGAGAAAAGACGTGGGTGCGGTTGGATGTAAGTTATTATTCCCGAATGGAACCATACAGCATGGCGGAATAATAATAGGTCTTGGAGCAGACAGAATAGCAGGACATATTCATTATGGAATGCAGGGCGATTATATCGGATATATGGGCAGACTGTGCTATGCACAGAATATGTCAGCAGTTACTGCGGCAGCCATGATGGTAAGTAAGGATAAATATCTTGAAGTCGGTGGTATGGACGAGGAACTTGCGGTTGCCTATAATGATGTGGATTTCTGCCTTAAATTAAGAGAAAAGGGATATCTGAATATCTTTACTCCATTTGCTGAGGCTACTCATTATGAAAGTGCGTCAAGGGATTCATATGAGAAAGATGCAGCAGGCGAGAGATTTAAGAATGAGTGCCAGCATTTTAAGGACAGGTGGCAGGAAGTAATAGATAAGGGCGATCCTTACTATAATCCAAATTTTAGTTTGAATGTAAGCGACTATTCACTTAAAATAGTAGTTGACAGATAGATATCAAATATTTATACATATATGAAACAGGAGGCTTTTTATGAACTACATGGACAATTTTAATTTCTGGTTAAATGATGATTATTTCGATGAAGCAACCAAGAATGAACTTCTTGCCATCAGAAATAATGAGAAAGAAATCGAAGACAGATTCTATAAGGATCTTGAGTTTGGTACAGGCGGACTTCGTGGTGTTATCGGTGCAGGTACAAACCGTATGAACTTCTACACTGTACGTAAAGCAACCCAGGGTCTTGCTAATTATATAATTGAGAATAACGCACAGGCTAAGGGTGTTGCTATTTCATATGACTCAAGACATTTTTCTCCAGAGTTTGCTGATGAGGCTGCACTCTGTATGGCAGCTAATGGAATCAAGGCTTATGTATTTGATGCACTTCGTCCTACTCCGGAATTATCATTTGCAGTAAGATATCTTGGATGTACTGCTGGTATTATGGTTACAGCAAGCCACAATCCTCCTGAATACAATGGATATAAGGTTTACTGGGAAGATGGTGCACAGGTAACATCCCCAAGAGATAAGGCTATTATTAACTGTGTTAATAATGTAACTGATTTCCATACTGTTAAGACAATGGATAAAAAGGAAGCTACAGAAAAGGGATTATATAATGTAATCGGCGCTGAACTTGATGATGCATTTATGGCAGAACTTAAGAAACAGATTATTAATCCTGATATTATTAAGGCAAATAGTGATTTAAAGATTGTTTATACACCATTTAACGGAACAGGTAATGTACCTGCAAGAAGAATTCTTAAAGAGATTGGATTTACAAATGTATATGTAGTTAAGGAGCAGGAGAATCCGGATCCGGACTTCACTACACTTGATTATCCTAACCCTGAAGATCCAAAGGCATTTACCCTTGCACTTAAGCTTGCAAAGGAAGTTAATGCAGATATCGTTCTCGCAACAGACCCTGATGCTGACAGACTTGGTATTTATGCTCTTGATACAAAGAGTGGTGAGTATGTTCCTTTCACAGGAAACATGTCAGGTATGCTTATAGCTGAATATATCTTAAATCAGAGAACAGCAAAGGGCTTAATGCCAGAGAATCCTGCACTGGTTAAGACTATTGTTACAACCAATATGGCAGATGAAATTACAAAGGCATACAACGTTAAGCTTGTAGAGGTTCTTACAGGATTTAAGTATATCGGTGAGCAGATTAAGTGGTTTATTGAGCAGGGTACATATAATTATGTATTCGGTCTTGAGGAAAGCTACGGATGCCTTGCAGGAACACATGCAAGAGATAAGGATGCCATTGTTGCAGTTATGTGTCTTTGCGAAGTTGCAGCATATTGCAAGTCACAGGGCAAGACTGTATGGGATATGATGATTGATATGTATGAGAAATACGGCTACTACAAAGAAGGCCTTCATACAGTAACACTTAAGGGTAAGGAAGGTAGCGAGCAGATTGCAGCCATTATGGAAGACTTAAGACAGAATCCTCCTGCAAACTTCGGTGATCTTAAGGTTACATCATTCAGGGATTACAAGGTTGGTAATGTTAAGAACATGGCAACAGGTGAGATTACACCTACAGGATTACCTGAATCCAACGTTTTATACTTTGATCTATCAGATAATGCCTGGTGCTGTGCAAGACCTTCAGGTACAGAGCCTAAGATTAAGTTCTACATGGGCGTTAAGGGCACAAGCTTAGAGGATGCTGATAAGAAACTTAAAGATTTAACAGATGCCATTTTAAAGAGAGTTAATGTTTAATTAATTATAAAATCAGGGGTAAATATGGGATTTAAGGATAATGTATCCAAGGCAAAAGTATATTTGGGCAGAAACGGCCTTAAAAAGACCGTTTTTGCCTCTATGGAAAGAATAAATACACACAGTGATTATGTATTTACACCGGCAACAGAGGTGGAACTGTCTCTCCAGAAGACCAAAAAGTTCGATTTTGCCCCTTTAATTAGCATACTTGTACCTTGTTTTAATACAAACAAGGTATTTTTTTGCGAAATGATTGATTCGGTCGTATCTCAAAGCTATGAGAACTGGGAATTAATAATAAGTGATTCCAGTGATACTGATGAACTTAAAAATGAGGTGGAAAAATATTCTGATGACAGAATAAAATATTATTATTCAAACGAGCCTCTTGGAATATCTGACAATACCAATGTGGCACTGGATAAAGCGAATGGAGAATATATTTCTCTTCTGGATCATGATGATGTTTTGACTCCGGATGCTTTGTATGAAGTGGTAAAAGCCATGAATGAAAATCGTCAGTCAGGCACTTATCCGGCCCTTATTTTTACAGATGAAGACAAAGTCAATGAAACCCTTGAGACCTTTTACGAACCGAATTTTAAGAAAAAGTTTAATCTGGATTTAATTTTGACAAACAATTATATCTGCCATCTTCTGACTGTCAAAACTTCCATCGCCAGGATGGTAAGATTCAGGTCCGAATATGACGGAGCTCAGGATTATGATTTCATATTAAGAAGCATAATCAGAATCTATAATCCGAAAGAAATTATTCATGTGGCTAAAGTTTTATATCACTGGAGATGTCATGAAACTTCAACTGCAGCCAACCCTGAATCCAAATTATATGCATATGAAGCAGGTAAGAGAGCGCTTCAGTCTGCTCTTTGGGAGATGGGATATAATGCCAGAGCTGTGGACAGTGACCATGTGGGATTTTATAATGTAATTTATTCGCCGGATATTTTTGATGCCCGCTCCGAGGTTGGTGCCATTGTGGTTCCTATATTTAAGGGCGGAAAACTTAAAAACGGCGCTATGGATAAGTTCGGCAAGACCATGTATGAAGGTATACTTAAATATTATTCAGGATATCTTCACAGAGCAAAGCTTATTCAGAAGGTTTACTGTGGAGACATAGAGTGCCTCAGAGTAAGGGATTCTCTTAAAAAACTTCATGAGGAATACCTTGAGAGACTTAAAGAGGGAGAAGACAGAACCAGATTAAGTCTTGAATTTGCTGAGAAAGTTCACAAAAAAGGTTTTATATTTGTTTATGATCCGGAAAATGTAACCTGCGACAATAAAGAAGGTGACCATGGCCAGAGTTAATATTGTTATTCCCAATTATAAAGGCCGTGATTATCTTTTTTCCTGTCTTGACAGTCTCAAGGAACAGACCTTTAAGGATATGCACGTAATAGTGGTTGATGACGGCTCTAATGATGATGAACTTGAGAATGCTTTATCTTCCTATGATATAGAACTTGTATTAAAAGAGAAGAATGAAGGCTTTAGTGCAACTGTTAATGCAGGAATCAGGCTTTCGATGGATTCAGAATATGTAATTCTTCTTAATAATGATACGGTTGTTGAGAAGGATTATGTGGAAAAAATGGTTGAAGCCATGGATGGCAGGAATGAGATTTTTTCAGCCCAGAGTAAAATGGTTTCCTTATATAATAAGGATAAAATGGACTCAGCCGGAGATTATTACTGTATTTTAGGCTGGGCATATAATAAAGGAAAAGATAAAAGCGTAAATAATTATAATAAGGAAAAGAAGATTTTTTCCGCCTGTGCCGGCTCGGCAATTTACAGGGTTAGTACGCTGAAGGAGACGGGGCTTTTTGATGAGGCTCATTTCGCATATCTTGAAGATGTGGATATAGGCTACAGGGCAAGGCTTATGGGATATAAGAATATATATGCCCCGAAGGCTGTATGTTATCATGCCGGCAGTGGTTTCTCAGGTTCAAGGCATAATGCTTTCAAGGTTAAGCTTTCTTCAAGAAATAATATTTATCTTCTTCATAAGAATATGAATCTGTTCTGGAGAATAGTTAATATCTGCCCGTTAAGCCTGGGAGTACTGATTAAATACCTCTTCTTTATAAGGAAAGGTCTTGGAAAAGATTATATTACCGGAGTAAAAGAGGGTTTTGCCCTTTATAATAAGAATAAAGATAAAAAGGTAAAATACGCGCCGGCCGTTTTTGGCAGAAGCATTATTATTAATTTTTGGCTTGTTATCAGCACTTTTGGCCTCCTGGGGTAAAAGAGATACGAGTATTGCAAAAAATGTAATAATGTTGTAACATATTATTTTGTAAGCGTTTAGGTGGGTGACGGTTTTGATCAAAGATAATCAAAGGTTTTTGAGCCGCTTCCAAATTTTACTGGATGCTGTGGTTATTACAATTTCATACTTCCTGTCATACTACGTAAAGATAGTTCTGATGGAGAACAGGACAGGCGTTTTGCCGACCAGATATTATTTCACCGCTTATGGTATTATAGGTCCATTTTTCCTGCTCATATTTATTATGTCCAGGTTATATGATGATAAAGGCTATGATTCCTTATGGCGACAGTTTTTTGGTTCCATCAGGTCCAATGCTTTTGCGGTTGCCCTTGTATTAGGCGGTTTGTATATTATTAACCAGCCTGACTTTTCAAGAAGCATGCTGATATTCTTTGTATCATTTAATGTATTATTCATGATGATACACAGAGTCGTTGTAAGATGTATTGTTGTTTCTCTTGGCAAAAGAGGAATTAATCAAAAAGCGGTGCTGCTTGTAGGATATTCAAGAGCGACGGAGCAGTATATTGACAGGCTTATTGCTAATCCTGAATGGGGATATGTAGTAAGAGGTATTCTGGATGACAGAATTCCTGCGGGAGTAGAATACAAGGGAGTTAAGGTTTTAGGTAATCTTGCAAATCTTGAATTTATCCTTCCGGAGAATAAGCTTGATGAGATAGGTATCACACTGGCACTAGAAGATTATAATAAACTTGAATCCATTGTTAGTATGTGCGAGAAATCAGGTGTGCATACCAAGTTCATTCCTGATTATAACAGTATAATTCCAAGCAGCCCTTATACAGAAGATTTAATGGGTCTGCCGGTAATAAATATAAGACATGTACCACTTACCAATATTGTTAACCGCGTGGTCAAAAGAACCATCGACATTATCGGTTCATTAGTGGCAATCATTATATTTTCTCCGGTTATGCTGATTGCAGCAATTGGTATTAGTGCGTCAAAGGGCGGCTCGGTGATTTTTAAACAGGAAAGAGTTGGACTTCATAATAAGCCTTTTATAATGTATAAGTTCAGGACAATGATTGAACAGTCCCCTGAAGATGAAGAGTCCAAGTGGACAAAGAAGAATGATGAAAGAGTAACTTCTTTCGGTAAATGGCTCAGAAAGACCAGTCTTGATGAGATACCACAGTTCTTCAACATACTTAAAGGTGACATGTCTTTGATAGGTCCTAGACCGGAAAGACCATATTTTGTGGAACAGTATAAGGAAAAGATTCCAAGATACATGGTTAAGCATCAGGTAAGACCGGGTCTTACAGGATGGGCACAGGTCAATGGATTAAGAGGAGATTCATCCATTAGAAAGAGAATCGAGTACGATATTTATTATATCGAGAACTGGACTTTGTTATTCGATATTAAGATTCTGCTTATGACGTTTATAACCGGATTTATTAATAAAAATGCTTATTAGTATTATATTAAGGAGATAATGAATAAAATGGCACGTAAAACCAAAAGAAGAGTAAAAAAAGGAAAAATGATTTTACTCATAAGTGAAGTAGTTGTATTAGTACTTGCAGTTGTTCTTCTTATAATGGTTATTAAGAAGACATCTAACAGGGAGCCTCAGGTTCTGCACAGCGACATTCCTATTGAGTCCATTGAAGTTAGTGAAGAGACCAAGGAAAGATTTGAGTCTAATGAAGAACTGAAGGAATACAAGACTTATGCACTTTTCGGTGTAGACTCAAGAAATAAAGACTTAAGCAGATCTACAAGAACTGACGTTATCATGATTGTTGCTGTAAATACCAATACAGGCGAAGCCAAGATTGCTTCTGTTTACAGAGATACTTATCTTAATATTGGTAACGATACATATAATAAGTGTAATGCAGCTTATGCCAAGGGTGGTCCTGAGCAGGCTATCAATATGCTTAATATGAATATGGACTTATATATTCAGGATTATGTAACAGTTGGTTTTGAAGGCGTTATGAAGACTATCGATGCCATCGGCGGTGTTCAGATTGATGTTCAGAAGGCTGAGATTGGTCACCTTAACAACTATCAGGCATCAATGTATGCAACAGAAGATAACCCTAACAAGCTTGATACAAATTATATTCCTGTTACTGAGCCAGGTCTTCAGACACTTAACGGCAGACAGGCACTTGCATACTGCCGTATCAGATATACAGCAGGTGATGACTTCAGACGTACAGAGAGACAGAGAGAAGTGCTTCAGCAGATTCTTATTAAGGCTAAGACAATGTCTCCAGCAGAAATTGAAAAGATTACAAATGATGTATTCCCTAATATTGCTACATCACTTGAACTTAGCGAAATCTTAGAGCTTCTTAGTGGTATTAACAAATATAGCATCACAGAGACAACAGGTTTCCCATTCTCAGACCATATTGCTACTGGCAAAATCGGCGCCAAGGGTTCCTGTGTAGTACCTGTAAGTCTTCAGGACAATGTAGTTCAGCTTCAGAACTTCTTATATCCTGGCGTTAATTATGAGTTATCACCGGATGTAATTAATTACAGTGATAAGATTAGAAGTGATACATCATCCTACATAGGAAAATAATTTTACTTTATAACCTAAATTAAGTATAATAAGGGCGAGATTAATTCTCGCCCTTTTAATCATTCAGGGTTTTAGGTTCGTTTAAGGAAAACGGGCTAATATATATTTGGAGTAGAAAATTGGAGAAAAAAACTGTAGATATAATAATTCCAACATATAAGCCTACAGAGAGATTTATTAAACTTATAGATATGCTGGAAAGCCAGTCTTATGAGGTTAATCATATTTATATAGTTAATACTCAGGAAGAATATTATAATTCTTTATTCTATGGACGCAAGCTTGAAAGCAGATATGATAATATATCGGTTAAGCATATATCAAAGATGGAATTTGATCATGGCGGAACCAGAAGAGAGGCAGCAGCCAGGTCAGATGCGGATATTATGGTTTGCATGACTGATGATGCTCTTCCATATGATAATAAGCTTATAGAGGAACTCATAAAACCTATCCTTGAGGGCAATGCTTCAATATCTTACGCAAGACAGCTTCCTAATGCGGACTGTAAATATATTGAAAAATATACCAGAGTATATAATTATCCAAGTGAAAGCATGATAAAAAGTAAAGAGGATGTGGAAAGACTGGGTATCAAAACCATATTCTGTTCCAATGTCTGCGCAGCTTATGATAAGAAGGTATATTTAGCGGTCGGTGGTTTTGAACCATTAACTTTATTTAATGAAGACAGTATACTGGCGGCAAAAGCCATAACAGCAGGTTATAAGGTAGCCTATGCGGCTGATGCTAAAGTATATCATTCGCATAACCTTAGCAATATACAGCAGCTTAGAAGGAATTTTGATAACGGAGTATCCCATAAGGAATTTGGCGAAATATTTGACAGTGTGCCTCCAATGGGTGAGGGTAAAAAGTTAGTTAAAAGCACCATGAAATATTTATGGTCCAATGGAAAAGGCTATTTAATACCAAGTCTTATAATAACCTCGGGCTTTAAATATATAGGATACAAACTTGGAAGAAATTACCGCCTGCTTCCTTACTCTTTGGTAACAAAGATTACGGGAAACAAGGAATACTGGCTTAAGAAGAATATTAATACCGCAACGGTAAATATTGATCCATATTCAGGATATGGAATGTCAGAAGATGAAAGAAAGGACGATTACTATCATGGCTGAAAAAAAGAGTAAATTTTGGCCCAGATTTTGGACCGTGGTTGGTTTTGGAATTTTGTTTGGTGTAATTGTTGGAATTATTTCTACAACAATCTGGCTGTTTGGCATTATTATTTTCAGAAAGCCTCTTAAAGAGGCCTTTGGCGATTTGATTGGAGCCAATGAAGGAGTAGTGGCAACTGTCGGAGATGATACAAATAATGGTGGCAGAACTGACGAAGAGCAGGAAATTGAGGAAATGCTCCTTAATAATCATGCCAAAGATGACATTGCGGAAATAGAGCAGAATGTTACAGATATTGATGCTGATACCACTCTTACAGTGGAAGAGGTTGCGGAAAAATGTATGTCATCTGTTGTAAGCATCAATGTTGTGGGTGAATATACCTATTATGGCGTAACTCAGGAAGGTAAGAGTGCCGGCTCCGGATTCATCGTAGGAATGGATGATGAGAAACTTCTGATTGCGACAAATTATCATGTTGTTGCTGATGAACTCAGTGTCAGCGTTCAGTTTGTGGATGGAGAATCTGCAGAGGCATCGGTTCAGGGTAAGAAAGTATCCATGGACCTGGCAGTTCTTAGTGTCAATATTGCAGATGTTAAACCGGAAACAATAAATGCCATAACAGTTGCAGAACTTGGTGATTCAGATTCACTTAAAGTAGGGCAGCAGGTTGTAGCAATAGGTAATGCCTTAGGCTATGGTCAGTCAGTAACAACCGGCGTTGTATCAGCTCTTAACAGAGAGGTTTTGGTAGAAAGTGGTGAGACCGGGTATTTTATCCAGACAGATGCAGCAATCAACCCTGGTAACTCTGGTGGCGCCCTTATTGATATGAATGGTAAGGTAATAGGTATTAATTCCAATAAACTTGGTGGTACCACGGTAGAAGGAATTGGATATGCAATTCCTATATCGGATGCCAGGGACATAATTGAGAAACTTATGGATTTGGAGGAACTTATAGAACTTCCAGAAGACCAGCAGTCTTATTTCGGTATCAGTGGTGCTGATGTCGGAAGTAATCTTGTTACTGCATCCGGTGTAAAAATTCCAAGAGGTGTATATGTGGCAGGAGTAGTTCCGGGAGCTTCAGCTGATGTAGCCGGAATCATGAAGGGCGATATTATTACTGAGTTTGAAGGTAATTCCATAGTAAGTATGGATGAACTTAAGGAGTATCTGGCCGCATATCCTGGTGGCAGTACCGTAAATATAACCATTAAGAGATATGAAGACGGACAGTATAACCAGTATGACATATCGGTTAAGCTTCAGTATAAAATAGATAATCAATAAATAAATATAAAATGAATAAAAAGGTGTGATTTGCAAGAATGTGACATTTTTTGTTAAAATCACGCCTTTTTTTGTTTTTGTTTATAGATTTTTAATAAAATATGTTATAATAAAATAGATATTGTTTTTTTGTTTTAGAAGGGGAGCTTGGAATAACTATGTTTAAAAACAAAGCTTTATTGTTTATCCTTGCGGCTGTATTGCTGCTTCTTATTACGACCGGTATTTTTGCCGGTATTCATGCCAATGATAATAAAAAGACATTTCCTGCAGATGGTTTTGTTTTGGATTCCACTGTGGATATTTTTGCTGAGGAAGAAGTTGAAAATCAGTTTTATTTCAGCGCCGGCAGCAAATATGCTAACAAATATGGCGGAAATATAGTCTTTAAAGATGTTAATGGCAATAAAGTTTCCCTTGAAAACAACAAATTCATTCATTATTACGACGGTTCTCTTTCAGCTCTCGGTAAAGGCGTAATAATGGAAGCAGGTGGTCAGCTTAATGCAGACCAGGTTATCTATTACAGCATTTCTGATGGTACTGTTCTATTAAGAAATGGTACAGGTTATTCAATGACTACCGTTGATTCGGAAATTACACTCACTGATTTTGTCTGGAAATTAAGCGATACTACATACATGGTGGTATCTCCTAAAATAGATCTTTATCTTACAAGCGAATCAACTCCGATTACTTTCGAAGATTACATTCAGATTGAATACGTAAGCGAAGGTATCGTAAGACTGGTTCATCAAAATGGTGCATATCAGACCATTTCCTCAGAAGCATATTTAACAGTTGGTGATGATGACGTTCAACTCTTCTTGACAGGACAGTTCTTCATGGTAGACGGAGAAAAGGGCATTTCATTATCATCCATGGTTATCGGGGCAGATGATAATGTTAAAGTTGAAGAAAACGAAGACACTATCAAGATGCCTACTTTTAACGTGGTTAATGGTAAGGATGGAGCACCTGGTGAAGATGGAACTGATGGTATTGTCGGTGAAGAAGGTGAAGTTGGTGACAATGGCGCTAATGGTAATAATGGTTCTGCAGGCGGTGCAGGTGCAGGCGGAACAATGGGCAACAGTGGTGAAGAAGGCGAAGATGGTTCCATGGGTAAGGAAGGTGATTCCGGTGAATGGGGCTATGACGGTAAAGCAGGTGAGGATGCTACAAATGCTGATGCTTCCGGTATTGTTGCAGTTTCTCAGCCAACACCTCCAACTGTTTCCATTAAGACAGATACATATGAAGTTACAGCCAATGGAGTAAATATGGACCTTGCAGTTGAAGATCCGGATTCACTTTTATATGGCGATTTAACATATACCTTATATGATGTTGCCACAGGTTCTGTAATTACAACAGGTAATATTAACAGAGGCGCAGGCAGCGTTAATATAAACTCTGATTCACTTGATGAGAATTCAGAATATCTCCTTGCAGTATCGGGAACATATTCTTCAGATGGCAGTGGAGACAGTTCTTCTTTAAGAGATGGTACATTCTTCTTTAAACAGTTTGCTACAAAGTCCCTTGGAATAGATCTTGAAAAAGGTCAGACAACTGAAAAATCCATAATGGTTGATGTAAAACTTGAAGACGATTCTGATGTTTCGATTTTCTCTTTACAGTATTCCATCGATGGTGAAAACTGGACAGATATGCCGGGTGCACAGAATATTAATGTATCCAGCCTTACAGATAATAAAGGAACATTTGCGCTTACCAATCTTCAGCCGGACAGCAAGTATTCTTTCAGATTTACACCAAATAGTGTTTATCTTTCAGACAATACTGTTGTAACACCTTCAGACAAGATAGAGGTGGCAACACTTAAAGAACTTCCGTACGCGCTTGATTCTTCCAATAACAAGATATATGTTCCACAGCTTAAACCTACACTTGTTTCAAATCAGAGAGATAATAAGATTTCTGTAAGCATACCTGAACTTGTTGATCCACAGAAAGGTATTCTTAAATACAGATATGAATTATATGAAACCAATACAGCTCAGAGTCTTGGTGATCCTGTACAGACTGTAGAGTTTGCATCTCCTCAGACTGTTGCATTTGATGCAGAAGCGGGAAAAATGTATAGTGCGAAAGTAGTTGTATTATTTGATGATAATGAGAAAATCATTGACTTAGAGACTCAGGCTGCAGATATTGCCAGCCTTTCAGATAAACCATTCCCAACAGTTACATTCTCTGAAGTAACTCATGAGAATGATAAGATTACAGTAACAGCAACCATTCATGATGCGCAGAATGCTCTGCTTGGAAACGTTAATTCCGATTATCCGTTAAGAGTCACCATGTCCAGTAGTTATGGTGATGTATTTACATCAGAATATTATGTTTTACAGGATGTAGATGCTACAAGCAAATCCTTTGTAATAACTCAGGATGGCTTAAGAAGTCATAATTTAGGCCAGGCAGGTGTTGATTATATTATTTCGATTACCGGTCCTGTTAATACAGAGGAAGTTGCATGGAGTAATTTATCGCAGGCTCTTAAGGATACAATGAAAGATACCTATATCGGTGGTGGCAAATATACTACTGGTCAGCAGGCTATTGTAGACCTTGTTTATTCTGATATTTCGGCTTCAAGACCGACGGAAGCCTTTGCTCTTCAGTTCAACACAAGAAAATATACTCAGGCTGTAGCTAATCAGAGTTCAGCCAATCCTTTATATGTTGATGATGAGAATACAGAAGATGATACCAGATATACTTTTGGAACCATCAACAAGATGACATTTACCTTATATAATTCACATGATCAGGAACTTGGAACTACAACCATAGTTGACAGAACCCATAGTGATGTTAATCATGACAGTGAATTCTATGAAGAAGGTTACAGCACAGACGGAAGTCATTTAAATAATAATACAACAGATAATCTTGTACTTACTCCATCTGCGTTTGGTATTACATCTGCATCCATGTCTCCTGCAGAAACATATAAAGTGGCACTTACATCTGTGCAGGATTATGTAGGTAATGAACTTGCCTTTTCTAAATCATCAACTACCTACAATATTCAGATTAAGGAAAGCCATAGCATATCTCCGGATCCGACAAACGAAATAACCGTAAGAGAAATCAGAAATGCAGATGCACCTGCCGGATATAAAGATGATCTTCTTGAAGATGATACTACAGTTGGTATCCGTCTTGTTCCATCTTATGGTCTGGGAGATGTTCTTGAAATTAAATATTTCTTATATGAAGTACAGTCCGGCCAGACAGATCCGGATGCTAATAATACACATGTTTTAGTATGTCAAGATGATGTTGATCATAATCAATATGGAACTTTAATTGGAACCAAAACATTTACCAATTTTGATGAAACCAAGGCAAAAGAAGGAAAGTCTTCAATAGCAAGCGAGCATTATCCGGTTATTTATTTCAATTATGATACTGCTTTGGATGGTGGTAATTATGTGTTTGAGAGAGGAAAGACTTATTTCTTCAGATATGAAATTAAGACAAGTAAGGATTATGCTGCAAGCTGTTATGGAACAGATATAGAACACCAGACTGAAACTGAAATATATCCATATTGTATTTATAAGACAATTGCTAATCCAACTTACAGGCAGGAGAATGAAAGTCTTGTGCCATTTTACAGAAGCAGATCATATTGCGCAGAAAGATCAAAGCCAGTAGTAGAAGCTTATCCTGTGTCTAAGGGTGATGGCACAATTACCTGGGCATATGCAATATATGACCCTGATAAGGCTATTGCTGCGGCAAGTGGCGATAATAAGTCATATCTGCATTGGGTTTCTTATAATACAAATGATTACAGTAGAGCATCATACGGCGGAATATCATTGGATGGAAGCGTATATATGCCAACAGATTTAATAGATGCTGATACAGACCTTAATGGTACTGTTTATTACGATAATACAGAGAAGCGTATGACAGATGTACAACCTTCTTCATATAACACCTATAACATAGGAACTAATGGAATAGGCAGCACTTTATGTACTACATATCAGAAGAGTTCAGATATTGCTTTTAATGAATATACTATGGATAAGATGTCCAATGATCATTATTATCTTATGTATATTCCATATATATTAAAAGGTGATACTGTAGAATATCTTAAATCGGATGTTTATATTTACGATTCAATTAATAACTGGACTAATTCAGGTATTACGGCTGATGATATAACTCCAGATGATAAAGGTGGCGGTGAAATAAAATTATATGTAGATACAGATAATATTGAGAATATAGCTGCTTTTAAAATTGAAGTTAAATGTGGAACTGAAAGCGTAATATATGATCCGGTTATGTTTGAAATAGGATCAGGACTGCACAGAGGAAAGAAATTTGCTATTTGTTATTTAGACAGTTCTGTTTTACCTGCTAACTGGCAGGGACAATCAGCCACAATTACTGTAACTCCATATTTTAATACCTATGCTTCATCGCTTGGAGAACTGCAGGGAAATCTTAGCGGTGCAGATATAACAATACCTACAGCCAATGGAACACTTACAGGTAACAAGTATGCTATCTATCATATGGATGATGCAGCTAATAATGATTCATATATTTATACTGATAATTCAGGTGGTCTTGTTGTAAGAGATTATGTGACCAGGTCTGTATTTACTCTTGGTGCGAGTGGTCCTTACTTTACTGCAGTTCCAAATAGTGATGGAAGTGCTTTGAATCTTCAGTATGTAGATGGTGAGATAAATAAATCTGAAACCAAACTGACTGCTTTCAGCCAGGCTGTTCATTTTGATGAAAATGGTGCATATTTCGGAAGCGGAAGTTCCAAGACTCATTTTGATATTTATAAATTAACAGACGGTACGCCTGTTGAGTCAGGTTCATTTACCATTAAAGAACAGTTGCCAAAGATTAGATTTTCATCTTCTTCGGTAGGTGTTAAATCGGCTGCCTTAAGTTTTGAGGCTTATGGTAATTTAGATAGATATGATGAGGTTTATGTGGAATTATACAGAACCTTCCCTAATAATACTCAGCAGGCTTGTCAGTTAGATATGGAAACACATGACGGAAATTATATTTACAAGGCGACTCCATTAGATACGGGAACAACTGTTACAAATGGTGCAGTTCCTATCGCGCATTCATCCGGCAGTACCAGTGGAACGATTGATTTTATGATAACCAATCTTGTACACTCAACAGCTGAAGAGGCATCCAATTATTATGTTAGAATTTATGGATTTAATAGTAGACATGAGAAAGTGCTTTTGTATGACATGGATTATAAGGTGGAGGGTAAACAGTATAACTTTACCATGGCAAATGAGGTTGATATCAACATAGTGCCTTCTCCTATTACCTATACTTCATATCTGGATAAGAAAGCTAATTTTGATTACTACATCAATGGTGCCGGTATGGGCTTTGATCTTAAGTATTCCATAAAGCTTGGTGAGACTGAGGTTATGCAGGGAACTTTACCTAAGATAGGAGGAGAAGGTGATTATGCTTATTATGGAAATAAGCCGGATATTAATACCAAACAGCCTCTCGATTTATCACCATTAACCGGTGCTTTGAAACTGGCAGGAAATTATACCATCACCCTTACTGCCATTGATAAAGTTGATGGTCAGTCAATAGGAACCAAGACAGAGAACTTTAATGTTCCTTTGTGGAGCGCGCCGGTGAGCAGGTGTACGGTAGTTGCAGGTGCAGACAATATTCGTGTTACATATAATATGAATGATGTGATGAAGACTATTGTTAATGAAGATAACTCAACAACAGAAGGAAAGTATTATATTACCTTGTGGAATGAAGATGAGAGCGCTCAGGTCGGCGGACCTTTCGAGTGCAGTGCTCAGGCAGATGTTACTTTTGATCACTTACAGCCGAATACCAAATATGTTGTTAAGATTAATGCAACAGTAGATAGTAATAATAATCATATAGAACCTTATACAGATTTCGTAGATACATATACTGCAACCACGCAGGCAGAAGTATCATGTAAGGTGACAGGTTATAAGAATGGCTCCAATGTAAGTCTCAGATTATATGACTTATCCAACTTTGGAGGCGTTTCAAATGTTAAATATACAATCTATGGACCAAGTGGAAACAGTATTGGAAGCGGAGATATTGCACCAACTGTTGTAGATGGAGCAGTAACTGTTGATACAGATACTGCAGCAGGAGCAGCGGGTACATATACTGTTAATATTCAGTTCTATGATGAAAATGGAAATCTTATAGGTAATGTACTTAATAACCAGTTCATTATTAATTAGAGGATGAAAGATGAGAAAACTGGAACGTAAAAATACAATTTCATTTTATCTTTTTGGTGCTGTGATAGTACTGACTTTGGTGGTTATGACCACGGCCGTTATTGCTGTGATGAAGTCAAAGAGTGAAGATGTTGTCATATCTTCAAGTTCGGTAGCATATAACGAAGAGGGAGAGCCAATACATTTATCTTCTGATGCAGTATTAAAAAAAGAGTGGGACGATAAGTATTATCTTAAAGTGTCAGGCTCTGAGAAATACTGTCTTGGTAACAACAGTGTCATATATGACAAGGATGCTGCCACACTGACAGTATATGGTACTTTGTACAAAATTGAGCAGGATGGAAGCGTATTAAGTTATGATGGTGCTACTGAGATACCTAATTATAACAGTCCTTCGTTATATAAACTGGCAGACAGAAAATATCTTATGACAGGCAGCCAGATAGATGCCACAGATGGTAGTTTCGGTACAAGTAAATATACCTTTGTTCAGATATTCAGCAATGGTGGAACATCCAAGATTATGAATGATGTTATCGATTATAATATGGCAAATCCTGTTATGCTGAAAAGTGAAGAATTATATTTTGATGTGGCTAGCGAATATGCACTTTATGAAGGCAATCTCATCTATCTTAAAAGTATAATGGGCAGCAGCAACGGATATACAGGCGAACCTTTGTTATGCAAGGAAGGTCTGGTTGATCCGGAAGTTTTATCTCTTGCCAATACGGACACACCTGATGTTATTACCATAGTTGGTGGTAATGGTGGAGCCGGTGGAACAGGTGGAACAGGTGGAGCCGGAGGAACAGGTGGAGCCGGTGGCACAGGTGGAATAGGTGGCTACGGCGGTATTGGTGGCTTTGGCGGCGCAGGTGGCGCAGGCGGTCTTGGCGGTGACGGCGGTAATGGCGGAACCGGAGGAACCGGCGGCATGGGCGGCGGCGGCGGAACCGGTGGAGACGGCGGTGACGGCGGCGAAGGAAATGATTCCGAAATCAGTGCTCTTAAATGGGTAAGACTTAATGGAGCAACTGCCGGCGTTGGAACAATAGATGTTAATTATACTGTATCTGATATTACAGATGATTTCATATCAGTATATCTCAATGTTTCTTATACAGATGAGAATGGACAGCCTAAGAAGGAGCAGATTTTCCTTGATAAAACACAAACAAGTTATCAGTTGAAAGGTCTTACTCCGGGAAATAATTACAGCGTTGAACTCTGTTACAGCGCTTATGTCACAGAAAATGGTGATGTGAATCTTAAGGATGTGGCTGTAGATAAAGTTCAGGTGAGAACCAGTACAGATATTGGAAGCATAGCAATTAATTCTGTAGGACCAGGAAAGATTGATTTTAATGTTTCACTTAACAGTTCATATCTAATAAGCAGTGGAAAGGTTGGATTATATACCAGCGCCGGAACAAAGATAGGAGAGTTGAATCTTACTCCGGAAATGATTAAATCAGCTGCTTCGGGAGGATATAATGGTGTAATTACCTGGACAGATACCCTGAATGCAGATGAAAGACTTAGTCTTAAATTTATAGATACTGTTTATAACGGTAAGTCGATTGAAATAGGAAATCAGGATTCTATAACATACAGATAAAGGCCTTATAAGGCAGAAAGAGGGAAAAATGGAAACAGTTTTGGCAGCAACAATGACATCTATCGGTTGGATTATTGGTCTTGCTTTTTTGGGAACAGGAATTGGTCTTGGTATCCTCGGCTCTAAAGTAGCAGAAGCAGTTGGTCGTAATCCTGAAACCAAGAGTGATGTAATACAGTCAGTTATGGTAGTGGCTGTTGTTCAGACACTTGTATTATTGTTATTATTTGCTTTCGTTTTAGTTTTATTATTCTTTAATCCTTTAACAGTATAGATTTAAAGAGGTATATACATGGATATTTTTATAGCAGTGCTTCTTGTGCTGTTGGTTATGATGTATTTCATGTTCGTAACTCTAAAGGCTTCTGTGGAGAATGTAAATCATAAGGTTAATCAGTTTTTTGTTGATAAGCTTCAGGATTTTGATGAAGACTTCAAGGAAAAGATTGATCAGATGGAAAACCTTACAGAAGAAAAAGAACAGTTGCAGCGTGAAGTAAGGGCAATGAAGAATGACATGATTTCTTTTAAAACATCACCGTTCTATGCTCCAAGACCATTGGCCCGAAGCGTATATATTCCTGTGGCACGATATATTGACAATGACTTCTTTGAAGAATATAAATCTGCCAAGGACATGCTCAAAATGGATAAGCCCCAGATAATTCTGGACATCATTGATAAAGTTCCTTATGTGGGAAACAGGGATTTATATAATGTTGCTAATTCCATTTTGGAAAAACTGAATTTTGATGTTTTATTTGAAATGAGTTCACTTAAATCCACAGAGCAGTTGGAAATTCTTGATGAGTCGTTTGAAAAAAAGGAACAGAAATTCTTAGTAGACTATCTGGTTAATGAACTGTCAGCTCCTGAAGATTTTCAGTGTCTTGATTTTATATCATACGTTAAGAAAATTATTAATGAAAATGACCCTCACATTTTTGTTAAAACAGGTGAAATTGATGAGGATTTAAGTTATGTGCATGAATATGTTATTAATCAGTATGATGACAATATTTGTGAAGGCATAAAACTTATTTATCAGAATAAAGTCTATGACTACAGTATATATAAATCTCGTAAGAGAGTTGATAAAGATTAATTTGAATTTTTAGCAGTATGTATCGGAGGAACATATGGGCACTTTTATAGAAAATCTGGTTAATGCCAAACTTCGTAATATGAAAAATATGAGTAACGTTTATGAAGTTGGTCACGTATCAAAAGTTAAGGATTACATTCTTGAGGTAACAGGTCTTGAATCTGTTGGATTCTACGAAAGAGTTATTATCGCCAATTATTCTGTAGGTTATGTTACAGCCATTGGTAAAAACTCTGTTATGGTAGCCATACTTCAGAGAGCCGGCACAATATATGTAGGTGATGAAGTAGTTACTACAGGTTATGATTTCTGTGCAATGTATTCAAGAGCTGCCATGGGTCATATAGTTGATATTTTTGGTGAAGACAGACTGCTTGGTGAGAAGTTTGAGAATCTTAAACCTCATCTTATTGAGACACCACCTATTCCTATTATGGAAAGAACATCAGTTAACAGGCCTATGTATACAGGTATTGCCGGTATTGACCTTATATATCCAATAGGTTTTGGTCAGAGACAGCTTATTATCGGTGATAAGAAAACCGGTAAAACACAGATTGCTCTTGATACAATCATTAACCAAAAAGATAAAAACGTGCTTTGTATTTATATAGCAATTAATAAGACTAAGAAGAATATAAAAGAATTATACGACAGTCTCATGAAAAAAGGTGCCATGGAATATACACTTATCCTGGCAGCATTCAATGATGATGAGCCTGCTGTATCTTTCTTTACTCCATATGCCGGTCTGTCAATTGCAGAGAGCTATATGAGAGAAGGTCAGGACGTTCTGGTTGTTATTGATGACCTTAAGAGTCATGCCGATATCCATCGTGAAATATCACTGCTTGTTGGTAAGGTACCTGGTAGAGATGCTTACCCGCCGGATATTTTTTACACGCATTCAAGACTTCTTGAGAAGGGTTGTCAGCATAAAGACGGTGGTTCAATAACCATTCTTCCTATCGTGGAAACAAGAGGCGGAGATATAACTGATTATATTTCAACCAATATTATTTCCATTACTGACGGACAGCTGGTATTGTCACGTAAGAATTTCGAAAAAGGTCAGAAACCGGCGATTGATTACGGTTTGAGCGTATCAAGACTTGGCGGCGCAGTTCAGGAATCAAGAATGAAGGCGCTGGGTTCAAAGGTAAGAAGAGAATTCTTAAGTTACCTTGAAGTAAGAGAAGTATACGAGCTTGCCAATACAGAGGAAATGAGTCCTGAGATGCAGGATAAGTTAAGAAGAGGTCAGGCTATACAGGAAAGACTTCTTCAGTACAAGTTCTCACCTCGTAACATAGAAGAGATTATTCATATGTTCTCTGAAGTTGTTGATTAATAAAGGAGTAAATATATGAGTCTTAAAAATGTAGTAAAAGTTATGAACTTTCACTCATTGTTAAGAGTAGACAGTTCCAGAAAAATTGCATATAAGTATGCTGCCCTGGAAGGTGTTACCACGGAGATGATTGATAACATAGTTAACAATCGTAATATTGCACTTGATGTTGCTGTTTTGAAGGTAAAGCCGGAGGCACCAATACTTAATATTTATATAGGCAGCGACTTAGGATTCTGCGCCAATCTTAACTCCCTTGTTAACAGACAGCTTGCAGCAGATGAAGCTGATGAAGAAGAAACAAGAGAGAGGCATAAGATAATAATAGGCAAGAAGATTCACATTAAGAATATGCAGAATGTTCAGTTTAATGTGCTTAGAGAGGCTTTTGATGAAGATCATGTTGAGATTCTTAAGTTCCTTGATGAAAGCATAAGAACCAAGCGTTATTCCCAGATTAATATTATTTATAATCATTACTATAATGCAACAGAAGTTGAATTTGTCAAAAGGTGCATTTATCCGCTGCCTAAGCATTTCGGAAAAAAGACAACCTATAATGAAGACTTTGCTTATGAGGGCGAGATTGAGGATTTACTGATTAATCTTATGATTCTGTATCTGCAGTATGAACTTGAAATAGCAGCCAATGTCAGTTATGCGGCTGAGAATATATACAGACAGAATGTTACAACAGAATCTCTTAAGAGAATCGATGAGAGAGAAGAAGAACAGCACAAGGTTGAATTAAGAGAAGAAAAAGACAAGCAGTTTGCCAAGGTGCTTGATAACTATACCAAGTTAAACAATTATTAGGAGGCCACAAATGGGTGAATATATCGGTAAAATAATAGCAGTATCAGAATTGAATGTTCAGATACTTATTAATGATGCCAAGATTAAATATCATGATGTTTTATACGCTGAGCAGAAAGGAAAAACTTTATATTTTGAAGTAGCAGAAGAAGATGGTAATGTTGTTTCAGCCATTCCTTTCCAGAGTGTTGTTGGCCTTAAGAAAGGTATTGAAGTATATAAAGCAGAGAATGGTCTTGAAATTCAGTATAGTGATGAAATCCTTGGCAAGGTATTCGATTCATATGGAAACCTGATTGATGGCAATGTTATAAATGATGTTCATACCAAAAACGTTTATGGCCGTAACTTAAGCCTTGAAGAGATTAATCTTAATGGTGGTAACCTCTGGACAGGCATAAAGGTATTAGACTTTTTTGCACCTATGAAAAAAGGCTTTAAGATGGGTCTTCTTGGTGGTGCCGGCGTAGGTAAGACAGTACTTATTAAGGAACTTATCAATAATGTTTATACAGGACTTAATTCCAACTCTGTATTCGTTGGTGTCGGCGAGCGTTCAAGAGAAGGTAAGGAATTATATGATGAGATGTTAGAAGCAGGCCTCCTGGATAAAATGAGCGTCGTATTCGGTCAGATGGGTGAGAACAGTGCGGCCAGATCCAAGGCAATATTCAGTGGACTTACCCTGGCAGAATATTTAAGAGATGAGAAACATCAGGATGTGCTTCTTTTCGTCGATAATATTTACAGATATGTTCAGGCAAGCTCTGAGCTTAATGCTGAATTATCCAGAGTACCTATTGAAAATGGTTATCCTGCCAACATTGCATCAGCAATCAGTACAGTGGAAGAGAGAATTAACTCAACAGAGAATGGTTCAATTACATCTTTCCAGGCGATTTATATTCCTGCCGATGATATTACTGACCAGGCTGTTCAGACAATACAGACTCACCTTGACGGACAGATTGTTCTTGACAGAAAGGTGGCAGAAAAAGGTTTATATCCTGCAGTTGATGTATTCTCAACAAGCAGTAAATTAATTGATATTGAGCAAATCGGTGAAAGACATTACAGACTGGTTGAAGAAGCCCTCAGATATTATTCAAGATATGCAGAACTGGAAGAAATTATTGCGGTTCTAGGTATTGAAGAATTGTCCGCTGCTGATACAAAGATTTTCTACAGAACCAGAAAATTACGTAACTATTTCACTCAGCCTATGTTTGTTGCTGAGAATTATACAGGTATTCCGGGTAAGTTTGTAGATATTGATGACGTACTTGATGACGTGGAAAACATACTTACAGGCAGATATGACGATATAGATGAAAGCAGATTCTTATATATTGGTAAATTTGGAGAATAACAGATGAGTTATAAAATCAAAGCCAAAATAGTATCTCTTGATGAAGGTTTAAGAGAATATGAAAATATTCGAATGATAAGAATCAAGAGTAAGAAGCATACACTTCTTATCATGGAAGACTTCATGCCGGTTATCGGAGAACTTGATGGTGACGTGGAAATAGTATATGGAGAAAAAAGTGAAGCCATAAGAAATGTAAAGGGATTCTATATGCACAAGAAGAATGAATTTTCTCTTATCATTAAGGATGGTGTAATTGCTTTTGAGGAAGTTCTGCCCGAGAACGAAGACGGTAATGAAGAACAACAATAGGGATACAGCGTGAAAGAATCATTAATTGATAACTTAATACAGATGAGAATGGTAATTGTGGTATCTGGAGTTGGCATTCTCTTACTTGGCCTTATCGGGGTTCTGTTTTCAAGGAATTTTTCGTTTAAGACGAAAAGACTTAAGTTCTTTGCCTGTCTTTATGGATTAACAACATCTCAGATAATGGCATTAAGCGTTTCCATACTTAAGGTGCTCTTTGTAGTATCCATGTTCTTTACTTTAGTGGATATCAAAGCTGTACATATGGCTTATTTTGGAATACTGGTTCTTATAAGCTGCATCTTAAGAAGAGATTTAAAGGGAATTGTTTTTGGAATCATAAATGGTGCTGTAATGATGGGTATTCTGCAGGTGGCGGGGCTTCTGCATGGTTACCTGATGGATGTTTATTTTGATCCAAAGATTGCAATCATTCTTGTTGTTTTAATGATTTTTTTAGGTTTGTATGCTATGACCGATACATATGCAACATTAAATCTTTGCATAGAAGATAAAATCAGATGGAGTAGAAAGGCTAATAAATAGTGGCTAAAGTTAAAAGACCAAAACTGTATATGTTTATTGAGTGGGCTGTAGCTTTTTTACTCATATTTATACTTGGCTTTGTTGTATGGTGGTTTTATACACAAAGGCAGGCGGTTACACTTAAGGTTCCGGTTAAGGTATATTCGCTGGGAATTGAGAAGGATTTTTCCTCAGACGCAGTGATGAAATATACCAAAGATGGTGTAGTTATTAAGGATGGAAATTCCAAAGATGAATATCTGATTCTAAATAATCCTGTTATAACGGCAGATGGTGATATATACATTCCAACAAATATGATTTATCATACCGGCAAACCGGAGGAAGACTTAGCCAGAGTCAATTATTTTACAAAGATAACAAGAAATGCTGAGGGTATACCGGTATTACAAAGAGATGATGAAGAAATTCCTGTTATGAAAGGATTTATGTATGACGGTGAAGACTTATATATATTCCTTGAAGAGACAGACCTTTATATTGGACTCAGCGAAGTTCATCTTGGCGCTTTATCATATGTTAAGGCAAGATACAGGTCGGATCTGGAAATCTATAACAGCCTTGAAGATGAGGCAAGCTGGATATCGGTTCCTGAATCAGATGTAATGGCAGTTACATCATCAGGTTACAAAATCAATTTAGGTACTGATGTGCTTACAGACAGTAATAATAAAGAGTGGTTATTGTTTACCAATGTTAATGTTTTAAAGGCTATTGAATAGTTCTGGTGTAATTTATGGCTAAGAGTACTAAAGAGAAGAAAAGAGAAGAGAATCAGGTCTTAATGGTGCTGATTTTGATAGGGATACTGGTATCTCTTGTTTTGGTGCTCATTAGTACAGGTTTTGAGAAATATATGCACCTTTTCCGTCCGGGATTCGTAATAACTGATTCCCAGGTTACAGCATCTTTATCAATGGACCCTATGTCTGAAGATATCAAACATTATTCAACAATGACTCCTTTTGAGGAACTTCAGTATATTTACAGGCAGGGTACACATTTCTTCATTGGTGAAAAGAAGAAGAGCGAAATCTACAGTGCTTATCCTTTATATCTTAAGGAAGACAGATGTCTTCAGCTTATTGATGATTCCGCAACTTTATATACATCTGATTTTGAGCAGGCTGAAACTTATAAGGGCATGCTTATTCAGGATGGCAGCAGTTATAATCCGGGTGGTGAGAAGGCTGACGCCGCTTTCTATTATTTCCTTGCCCTTTCAAACGGCAATCATATCAATTTAACACCAATTTCATATACATATAAGGGAGTGGAATATGTTGTTCCTGTTAACAGCGTAATGCACTTCGATAAGAAATATTTAAGTTACTATGAGGTAGAGGATGAGAATATGTATTATCATTCAATACCTTTAATAGCTTTATCTGAAGAATTCAATATTGACGATTATATATATACTTACGAAGAACTTCTTCGTAACTTAAACATTATTCATGACCCAATTAAGGGAGAAACCATTATTCCTGCTGAAGAAGTAGTTAAGCCGGAAGAAGAGGTTATGCCTCCTGAAGAATTAAAAGAAAAAGAAACGGACGATAATAAGGAAACTGTAGAGCCTAAAATCCCTGATCCACCGGCAAAGCCTGAAGCTGCACCGGCGGCGGTCAGACCACCTAAGGAGAATACTACTCCTCCTGGCAGTAATACTGATCCGGGCACAAATGGTGACAGGGAAGACATGGGCGTAAGACCTGATTCAATGCGTCCTGATAAATATGGTGATGATACTCCAACAGTTCAGGAATATGTTAAGCCTGAAGTTCAGGTTAACGGATATACTGTAGGCGTATATCGTATAATGGTTGATTTGGCTGTTAAGGATCCGGCTGCCAGACTTCATAAATCAAAGAAAGTTCAGGTAGAAATATACGAGGTTGACAGTAAAGGTAATCAGACTCTGGTAATGCGTTCATATAAGGGCGCGCCGGGTGGTGTGGTTACTCTTGGTGATGGTATGGTTAAGCCATCAACTAAATACTATGTGCAGACATATTTCACATATTATGATGAATATGATGTTCAGACCGTTGAAATGGTTGATGCGCAGTATTTTACAACCAGGTCTCTGGATGAGCTTGGAGAGGTTATTCTTAATCAGCAGCCAGGTGAAGCATTAAGTAACCAGCTTACAATTGAAAATATTTCTTTTGCCGAAGGCAGTGACCCTGAGGCAGTATATGGTATTGCATCTGCAGGTGGAATTAAGCTTAATCTTAAGGCACCATCTTATGGATATGATTCTGACGTAGACATGAATCGTTCCAATATCGGTTCATTTAAAAAGGGTGGCAATGCAAGCGTATCTTCAAAGACTGACCTTAAGCCAAGAACTGAATATAATTATACTTTGTCAGCAGTGGATTATTTTGGTAATCCTATTGTACTTGTAAATAATACAGGTACCATGACTACAAGTAAGGAAACAGCTTCAGCTGAGATTAGCGTAGAAAAGAATGAAATAGCTGATATAGTTTTGTCATTTACTCTGTCAGATCCTGATTATTCCATCGTTCCTAAAGATGGTTCACAGTCTGACGTAAATATGTATTTTGTAATTTGCCCATCAGGTGAGAATCTTCCTTCAAGTGAAGAAGAAATGGCTAATGCATCATATTATACAAAACTTGCGGCATCAGATTATACCTATACTCCGCTTGGAAATGGCTATTATGAGTTTAAACTTACAGGTGATAAATTTACTACGTCGTCCATTACCAATCTTGATCTGGATACAAGTTATACTGCTGCGGTTATTACAGATTACGATTTGGAGAATGGCCGCGGACCAAAGAGATTTATGCCAATAGGCAAAAAGACCTTTGTATCTGCAGGTTTATCATCCCTTGGCAGTATATATGTATCAGCCAAGGCATCAGGAATAACAGAAGACAGTGCCAGTCTTACATTTGAATTAAATACTGCAAGAACCAATGAGCAGCTTTACAAACTGATTTCATCATTCAATGTTGTACTCAGTCCTACAAGCGATGATAAAGAGGGCAGAGATCCACTGGCAACCAGTGTTGGTTTTGATGCGTCAACCCAGACTGCGGGAGGAGACAGCGTTCTTGAACTCTTTAAGGCAGGAACTGCCTTTGGTACCAGGGCTTCAAATCTTGAAAGTATGACAGAATATTATCTGACTCCTTCCACAAAGTGTACATACAATGGTAAGGAATATGATATTAAGACCATACTTGATTTATCCAATTTTAAAACTTTGAAAAAAGCACCGATTGTTAATATTATTGACCCTGTATTTGCAGGCGGTCATATAGTATTTGATGCCAGTGTTATTGATGAAGACGGAACCATTATCGGTAATTCGGGCAATACGGTTGTTGTTTCATTATATAAGGTTGTTACAGATTCCCAGGGTAATGAGAGTCTTGTTTTCGTGCGTAAAACAAGAATTGAGAAATCAACAGACAGAGATAATCCGATTATAACGGAAGTTGATTTCCCTAATCTCGATTCTTCAAGCATTTATAAAGTAGTATTTACTGCAGTTGAATATAATAACGCATATACCAATGATACCTATGTTGCGAATAAGGAAATTGGTTCATATACATTTAATTCACCGATTGATTTTACAGGTACCATCAGACTTCAGGATTTAAAGGATGTGGGTAAAACATCAGTATATCAGGGCGATCTGAAGGTTGAATTTAATGACCCTCATGACAGGGTTCCTCAGTTCTCGGAAGGAGAAGGAGACTATTACGTAAAACTTATTAAGAATGATGATTTGTCATCAGCCAGGATATATGGATATGCCAAGGATGCAGATGTTGACACGATAGATGTGTCCTATGATTTTGACAGAGGCGAGAATGAGTATAAAGTACAGCTTTTGGTCAAAATCGGCGAGCGTGAACTTCTCCTTGATGAAATCAGTTTCACTACAGAGCAGCCGATAAAGGGCTTCTCAAATGAATATGAATTCCTTCATTACGTGCAGCAGAATCCTAAGGGCAAGTATATAGCAAAGGATAATATTACTTTATACAGTAATCATTATTATACTGAAGACGGTGATGCGGGTACTTCTCAGGTTGATGGTGGAATACTTGCCAACTGCGTGGTTTCTGATGAAGGAATATCCTTACTTAATGCAAAGGTATCATTCCAGGGATATACATTTGAACATCATATAATGGGTGATGGTCAGAGACTCTTTACCAATATTGGTCCTGATGGAGAAATCTCCAATGTTAAGTATGATGTTTATTTTGACAGTCCAACCGTACTTAGTGAAGAAGGTGCACTCTGTTACAGAAACTATGGAGTCATCAGGGATATCTATGTTGATTATAAGGGTGGTAATACTCTTGCCAATACCTATATAGGTTTATTATGCCGCTCCAATACATCTTCTGGTATAATTGAGAATTTCGTTATTCATAATAATCCGGAAGAAGGCAAGTCCGGTTTCTCAGCCAAGAATTATGCCGGTCTGGTATGTTATACAAACTATGGTATTGTTCGTAACGGATACGCATATGGCGATGATTTATACTGTGATTTCTATACTCGTCCTGCTAATATGTCATCCAATGTTGACAGATATTTAGGTGGTCTGGTTGGTTACAACTGTGCAATAGGTCAGATGGAGAATGTTTATACTCTTCTTGGTATTGACATGGAAACATTTACGGGTGAATGGCCGGGTGTAAGATTCTTTGGAACAATAACAGGTCGTAACTTAGGCTCTGTTAACAGTATGTATACGACAGGTACTATTAACGATCCGTCATATCACAGCGGTCCTGCAGTTGGTTATGCTGATTCAGCAAAGAGATGTAATAATGTATATTATTATCATCCAAATTCAGCTGAGAACTTTACCAATACTTACAATGTTCCTATAGATGTATCTGCTCTTTATGACAGTGGATGGCAGGCTCAGGTACTTGGAGGTGAATTCAATCAGACAAATGTCGAACTTGGATATTATCCTCATGTTAATCTGTCATCAACACTTCCTGAACAGGAATATATACCGCTTCCGGGAATTGTTAATAATGGAGAAGTGGAATTATCCCAGTCTGAAGTAATAAGTTATGATAATACTCCGGGTTCTGAAAGTGCATATGTAAAATTCAGATTCCTTAACAGATATAATGCTGACATATCAGCATTAACAATTGAGAACTTAAGTGTTAAGTTAGATCTTTCAACTGAAGAAAGTGCTGACGGATATACAGTAATTTACGGAACAGTTTATAATCCGACTGTTTTCAAATCTGAATATAAGGTTAAGAGAATTGATTATACTGCAGATGGCAGAGCAGGTGCTACCAATTACAGTGCCGGTAATGAGCCAATCCTAAGAGTTGATTTCTTTAGAAGCATTTATACTGTTGATGACTGGTATACATACGTTGTACAGAATGCAGCAAGAAATCCTGAAGATGAAGAAAATGTAAGACTGCAGGCTGACATTGATTTCAGCGGCATGACCTATATTAACAGAGTAAGGGTTGCTTCACAGTTTGGATTTATTCTGGATGGTAATGGTCATAAGATTTCCAATATTGATTTCCAGAGATTCTTTAACGCCGGTGGTAACGGAAGCAATAACTCGCTGTTTTACAATATTGACTATTCGGGTAAAATTCAAAATCTGGTAGTCGAAAATTACAAGGCAGGCGGCGTATCTCCTAAGGGATATACAGGCATCAGACCTTCAATGGTTTATAACCTGAATGGTTCACTTGATAATGTGCATCTTATAAATGCTGATTTTATTGGATATGACCGTATGGGTATGGTTGGTTATGCAGCATATGCCAATATTACCAACTGTACTGTTAATAATATGAATATTCTCTTTAAGATTCCTGATAATCTTGAGGCAACCACTGCAATTGGTGGTATTGTTGGATATGCTGACAATTCACGTATCAGTAACTGCTATGTTAAGGGAATTAATGTTGAAGCTCAGGGTATGAGAGCAGCCAATGGTATCGGCGGTGCTGCAGGATATCTTGGCAATTCAGTAATTGAGAATGTTTATGCTGTAGGTAATATTACAGCAAGATGTAACAATGTTGGTGGTGTTATAGGTCAGTATTCCGTACCTGATACAGAATCCATTGTCTGCGCACGTAACCTGTTATCAAAGGTAAATATAATCTGTTATACCGATAACGCAGGTGGTCTTATTGGTATGGCAAATATTACCAATAATATGATTACAGATACCAATAATGCCAGCGGTGTAGCATATGGAAATGTATATATGTACAATCCTGAATCTGAAGGAGTATCTCCTACGGTTGGTAGAGCCATGGCAAGACCTGTTAAGTATTATGGATGTGATTTCCAGCTTATATGTGGTATTAAAATTGAAACACCAACAAGCAAATATGACAGCAGCTGTCTTGGACTTCTTACATATGATGAGGTAACAAATGCAGATACTTATACAACAAAAGCCGGAATGACTTCTGTTTATAACTATTCACCTGTTGCTGATGGTAATATGCCTCACCTTTACTATGAGGATTCTTCTGTGGAACTTCCTTATCAGGGTGCGGATGGTTTTGATGAGATTACAATTAATGATCTGATTGATTTAGGCGTTGTTATAACTGATGTATTTGTTGATACTAATATGAATCTCATCAGAATTGATGTTACCGTGCCTGCCGGAAGCACTGTGGAAGATGTTGTAATTGATGACCTGGTATATACCGTAGACAGCATTCAGGCAGTTAATGGAAGCAACGAAAAATTCAATATATTTGTTAAATATGAGCAGGAAGTAAATCAGAATAAGTTCTTTGACAGTTATGTATTAAGCAAACTCAAAATCAATGGCGCTTATGCTGGTGTTGCAGCAAGAATTCCGCTTATATTATATAAGGACATAGCAACACCTGAAGGATGGAATGCAATATCCAAGGATTACGAGAATTACAGGGTAGTAATCGACATAGATTTCAATTCCTTCTCAGGATATAACAATAAGAGAATCGGACGACTGGTAGGACGTAATCCGTCCAATCCTGGAACTCAGGCTGTATTGTCCAATATTGTGGTTAATTCAGATTATTCCAACTTTATTACTCAGCTTAACAGTAATATGTCCAATATTGTCATAGAAAATGCCAGGGTAAATACCAAGGGTAAAGACTGTGTTGGTCTTGTTGGTTCAAGTTATGGTGATATATTCAATTGTGGTTTTAACAACATTGATATTACATACAAGGAATCCACAGCCCGTAACTATATGGGTATCATATGTTTCCAGAATGGCGGCACAACCAAAGACATAACCATAGATGATGTTAAAGTAGGTGTTACGGGTACATATCATAATATCAGTTATGTTGGTACGCTTTTTGGTGCCACCAATGATATAGGTTCTGTAGAGAATATACAGGTTGAAAACTGCGAAGTATATGGTAAGCAGTATATTGGTGGTCTGGCTGGTTTCACAGGCAAGTTAACTGTTACAGATGTTATAGGAAGAGACTTAACTGTAACCGGTACATCCACTTATGTTGGTGGTTTGTTTGGACGACTTGGTAATGCCAATACAACAGGAAGTGCCAAAGTTTCCAATGCCCGTATTTATGGCCGAATAACCAATGAAGGTGAAACAGTTGCCATAGCAGAAAGACTTACTGATCAAAATGGATATACAACCAATGCTTCAGAGATAAATGACCTTAGAGCCAATGCTACAAGTACTACCACAATTACAGGTACCGGATATGTTGGTGGTATAGCCGGATATTCTCATGAATCATCAGGAAATAATGGTATCTCATCAGGTGTTAACAACCAGAACTTTGCAATGCTGGTTCAGGGTGTAAGAGTTAATGGTACAACAGATTATGTTGGTGGAGCAGTTGGTTATTCCTATGCTAATGGCTATATGTATCACATTGATGTTAATGATACATATGTATCCGGTAAGTCGGCAGCAGGTAATGTATATTTAGGCGGTGTCTTCGGCGCAGCTTATTACAGAACCGGATATAATAATGTACGAAATATTTATGTAGATGGAACCAATTATTCTTCAGTTGGTGGTGTTATAGGAAGACAGCATTATCATGATGTAATTGGCAACATGGTAGAAGATATTACAGTTGATGCCAGGACATCTTCCACATCTTCAGTGGATATTAAGTATATAGGTGGTATTGCGGGAGCAAGTACATATAGTGTTGGTATCAGAAATAATATACTTATTAATTCAGTTGTTGAAGCGCCGGATGCAGACAGCGTTGGTGGCGTTATTGGATATAACAGTGTTAATGCCAAGACTTACGGTGCATATATAGACCGTAACCAGGTACTGGGTAAACTTGAAGGAACCACAGGAACATCAGCAGCGAAATCAGTTGCAGCTTATTATGTCAAAGGTGGTACCAATGTAGGTGGAATTGCCGGTACTCAGAATGGCTGTTACATGTTATATAACATGAGTAATATTAATGTAGAAGCAGTTAAGGCAGATGGTAATGCCGGTGGTCTTGCAGGCTACTATAATAACTCATATACACAGAATTCAAATAATACAAAGACTTATTCAACATCAAGATGCTACAATAACTATTTTGCAGGAACAGTTAAGTCTGCAAGTGGTTACGCAGGTGGTATGTTTGGCGGGCTTGGTCTTATTACGGAAAATGCAGATACTACAGGAACCAGAACTAAGGGCAATAATGCATCATATGATGAAAATGATTTGACATACTGTAATGTTATTATGCCTTATAGCATAGATGGAGCCAATGCTAATGCAATAGCAGGAGCAAGTGCTGACTTCAATGCAAAGGGAACAAGAATCTGGGCAGATACTCTTATTAATGGTGCAAATGCATATAATGCTACAGCATATTCAACCTGGAATCCGAGTCTGAGTTCACATATAAGTTATACAACAGTTGTGGCACCACTTCTGTTCCAGAGTGATGATTTAAAAGAATACAGATTCTTCTATAACTTAAGATGGATAACATCCACAACTGCAACAGGAAATTATATTACAAGGCTTATGCTTCCAAACTGGAGAGTTGGCGCTGCTTCTTACGGATATACAGCTATACCGGCAAATAAGTATTATCTCCCTCAGTTCAGGGTAGCAACGAATGTTACATTTGCATCTGATACTGCAATGCGTAATATGAGACACTTTGCTTTTGCAAATCAGTATTATGAAGCTGCTACGGCTTCTACTGATGCAACCATAGCATGGCTTCCAATTCCTGGAGCATCACAGCCATTCGCCCTTAGAATGATGGCTATGAGACCATCAGGTGTTAACAGTGTAGCAGATGTATATGCATCCGGAATTGATACAGTTAACATAGAATTCCCGGCTAATTATGTATGCGAGGAAGAGGATCCTGAATTTGGCAATTATATTAAGGTTGTAGCCGGAGATAAGGTTCTGTATGAAGGCTTTGTAAAGGAAAGAGTATATACATTTAAATATGACTTTAAGACAGATATTGCCATAACATATTCATATGCATATAAGGAATATGGTTCATCTGATCTGATAGTTGAAGATTATGATGCCGAGATGGTAGAGAGCAATTCATTAGTATCACATATCATGGTTTATAAGGATAAATATTATTATATTAATGATGGTGATGTGGTAAGCGGTAACAGCTCATCAAGCAGTGTAATGGGTGGAGATTACATACATCTTTACAGAGGTAAGGCCTTAGATGGTGAGGGAAATATCTATTCACTGACTGACAATGCTTTATTAGGAAAGATTACTGAGAATTCCCTTACAGATACTGCTTCCTATATGAGTTATGATTATAGCGGTTATAAGATTGATTCTTATCATAAGTTCAGCGTAATCAAAGGCAGCAATACTGTTGTCAGGGAAATGCAGATATGGATAATGAATCAGAATATGTATACAGTAAGCGGCTCTCTTGAAAACTACAAAGATGCAATGCTTATTTATACATCATCCGGTGTAAGACATCAGACTGTACTTATGAATAATGGTGTGGTAGCTGATATGATGGCCGAGGCGCCGATTTTGCCTGAAGATTTTGATAATGAAAACATAGTTGATATGACTAATAATGCTTATGCAACTTCTACATATGCAATTGTGGAATATGCAGATGGAGGTAAGGTTGGTTATAACTATTTAACAGGTGAGGTATTATTTGATACCAGAGTTCCTGAGAAGATAAGCTTCATGGATTATGTGATGAATGTATTTACGGGAACAAAGCCTTCTATGCCTGACATATCATCCACATACAGTGCAAATGCCAATTTGCTTACTTCAGTTAAGAGTGCTGAAGACCTTAATATAATTACAGGAAACAGCAATGGAAATATTACAGGCAACTCGACACTTGAGAATACATCATCTGAAGGTGTGAAAGACAGCGATATTACCAATGGAACAGCTAATGGTAACGGTAAGCCGGAAGAGAAGGAATATCAGGAAGGAAATAATACTGAGAAAACTGATGGCAGCAGCGAGGCTGTAAATAATGGTAATGAAACCAATGGTTCTTTAGTTGTTGATGGTACATCAGCAGGTAATGCAACAGGCGCTGTTACAAATTATGAGAATGGCTTTGGTGAAAGCGGCGAGTACACAGGCAGCGGTACTTATGTTACAAGTGGTGACGGCTCCGGAACAGCTTTGGAAGGCGGAGAGGATGGTCTCTTATCTGAAGGTGATGCTCTTACAAATGGTACTAATACTACTTCCGGTAATGCAGGTGATGTAAATAATCAGGGTAATAAGATTAGCACTGTTAATAGTGAAGGCGAAAATGCTGTTGAAAAAGAAGAGGATTCAAATCCGGCAGCAGGTGTGGATTCATCATCAGGTAACTCGAGTGAGGCGTCAGGTGGAGTGAGCGCAGCAGCTCCAGCAGGAAGTGGTGCAACTTCACAGGTAATAGATATAAGCAGTGCAAATAAAGAAGATACATCTTCCAAAGAAGATATTTGGGAGACCAAGGAAGAGAGCATAAAGACTTCTGATGATGCTGATGAAGAAGTAGCGGAAAGTGTTAAGGTACAGGACAGCAACTTTATGGTTATGTATAATCCTGAGACCGGAATCTATGAAATCGTGGATGAGAATCAGTTCTTATCAGATCCGTCCTATGTATCAGAGAATGCAAGACTGGGTATTACAAATATAGCTGCTTTCTCAGGATATGCTGAGAACGAGGCTAAAACAACCGGTACCAACGGACTTCTTATGTATATGCTTATTGCAATGCTTGCATTAGTTGGAGCAGGCGGACTAATCCTTGTGGTTGATAAGAAGAAAAAGGCCTCATAATACCGGTGTTTTGCGCTGATATGAGGAAATTTAAGGTTATTTGGCAAAACCGATAAAGTTTTATTGACTTATGTTTTGCTTTGTAATATACTATTTGGGTACGCTTTGAATTCTGTCCCGGGATTCGAAGAGAAAACTGTTCATATTATATGTGGCCCGGACATCCGCATTGAAATATGAATGAATGTGTTTTTTTACTGGAGGTAATGAAATGAAGACTTATATGGCTAATCCGGATACCATCGAAAGAAAATGGTACTTGGTAGATGCAGATGGCCTTACATTAGGACGCTTAGCTTCAGAAGTTGCTAAGGTTTTAAGAGGCAAGAATAAACCAGAATTTACACCACATGCTGATACAGGTGATTATGTAATCGTAATCAACGCAGAGAAGATTAAGGTTACAGGTAAGAAGATGCAGCAGAAGACATACTTCTCACACTCTGATTATGTTGGTGGTGATAAGCAGATCGTTCTTAGCGAAATGCTTGAGAAGCATCCTGAAGAAGTTATCGAACATGCTGTTAAGGGCATGCTTCCTAAGGGACCTTTAGGCAGACAAATGTATAAGAAGTTATTCGTATACGCAGGACCAGAGCACAATCATGCAGCTCAGAAGCCTGAAGCATTAACATTTTAAGCTAAAGGACTAATAAGGAGGAAATAATAATGGCTAAGAAAGCTACAGAAAAGTTCTACGGAACAGGAAGAAGAAAAAAATCAATCGCCAGAGTTTATATCACACCTGGTAAAGGAAATATTACCATTAATAAAAGATCACTTGATGAGTACTTTGGCTTAGAGACACTTAAAGTTGTTGTACGTCAGCCTCTTACATTACTTGAAGCAGCTGAGAAGTTTGACGTAACCGTTACTGTTAAGGGTGGCGGAACAACAGGTCAGGCAGGCGCAATCAGACATGGTCTTGCAAGAGCATTATGCAAGGCTGATGCAGATAACAGACCAGCTCTTAAGAAAGCAGGTTTCTTAACAAGAGATCCAAGAATGAAAGAAAGAAAGAAATATGGTCTCAAAGCTGCACGTCGTGCACCTCAATTTAGTAAACGTTAATCGTTTTTTTACAGAGATTTATTTCCCTCCACTTGTGTGGAGGGATTTTTTTGTTGACACTAAAGTCTGTATTGTGATATAACTGTTTTATTATTTTTTAGATGGGGATTTAAATGAAAGATAAGGGCAGTACTTTAAGACAAACTGTATATGCGCTCAAGCTTATCTGGAAGGCTGACAAACTGCTTCTTGTTTTCACGCTGTTTAAGAATTCAATTGAGCAGGTATTCTACGTTTTCTTTTTTGTATATTTAACCAAATATATTTTCAACTGTATTGAGCAGAATATTCCATATTCCAGACTGTTCTGGTTTTTATTTATTGCCTGTTCATTACATGTCTGCATTCACTTTATTTGCGGCTGGTATGAAGCCTATCGCAAAATCAAAACCCCGGCGGTTTACAAACACATATTTCATAAAGTAATAGATATATCTGATTATCTTGAACTTAAGGATTATGAATCACCTGAGTTCTATGATATGTATGCAAGAGCTCTGGACAGATGTGTTAATTCATCAATTGATCTTGCCATTAAAACCGGCGTATTCATTGGTAATGTATTATCTACAATTATGTCTCTTGTTATTATTGTGACGGTTGATCCGGCTCTTCTTGTATTTATGATTATTCCAATGGTTGTAAGCCTTTGGATGGGAAGAAAAAACAGTAAGTGCAATTATGAAAGAGAAAATGCAGTAACAAGGGATAAAAGATGTGCCGACTATGTTAAGAGAGTTTATTACGAGAAGAAATATGCTTCCGAGGTGCGGCTTTTTGACATTAATTCCCTTATGCTCCATAAGCAGGAAGATGCAGTAGACAGAATGGAAAAAGTTTCCACAAAATACAGGATGAAAACTGCTTTTTATTCCTTCTTAATGAGAGGCAGTTATTCCATTATTGCAGGAATCGGAGCTTACTTTTATGTAGTATTTAAAGTAAAATACGTTGGCGTTACCGATATGTCCAGTTATGTTGCCATGATAACTGCCATTGCTTTTTCAACAGACCAGCTTAAGGCTGCAGTGGAAAACAGGATATTCATCAGTAATGAATCAAAACTCTTCAAAAATCTTGAAGCCTTTTTGGAAAAAGACTGGGGCGAAAAAGAAGCAAAGAAAGATGCAGGTGAAATCGAAACCATTGAATTTAAGAATGTTTCTTTTGCATATCCGGGTTCTTCGGTTAATACAATAAAGAATATTAATTTTACTCTTAAAAAGGGTGAGAAACTTGCCATAGTAGGTTATAACGGTGCCGGCAAAACCACTCTTATCAAACTCCTCATGGGACTTTATCCTGTGACAGAAGGAGAGATTCTGATTAATGGAATAAATATTAATGACATTAACCATGAGGCATACAGAGAGAGGTTTGGTACGGTATTCCAGGATTTGCAGATTTTTGCCCTGCCACTCATAGAGAATATCCTTATGAGAAAACCGGAATCCGAGGAAGATTACAAACTCGCCGAGAAGGCACTAACAGACGCACAGTTTGATGTTAATTCAAGAGGACTTACCAATGGCCTTGATACAGTAATAAGCCGCGAGTTTGACGAGAAAGGTTTTGTGCCATCAGGCGGACAGGCGCAGAAAATCGCCATCGCCAGGGTTTTTGCCCAGAATCCTGATATGGTAATTCTTGATGAGCCATCATCAGCCTTAGATCCTTTATCAGAATATAATATGTATAACAACATGATGAAACTATCCCAGGGTAAAGGCGTTGTATTTATCTCGCACAGATTATCATCAGCCCGTATGGCTGATAAGATATATATGATGAAAGATGGCTCTGTGGTTGAGTCCGGAAGTCATGAGGAACTTATGGAACATAAACAGGATTATTATGATATGTTTATGCTTCAGGCAGAGAATTATCAGGAAAGTCTCCCAGAGGAGATGCTCAAAGGAGCGGAGGCTTTCTATGTCTAAGAAAAATACAATTTCAATAAAAAGAATAATATCAAATGCAATTTTCATGATTAGGTATGCCTGTCGCTATGACAGAAAACTTGTCATAAATATAATTTTTCTTGCCATTATAATAAGAGCAGGTTCAGCATTAAATGAAACCTTCATTCTTCGAATGATAATCAATGCGCTTATGGGACAGGCCGGTTTTGGAGACATATCCATACTGTTATTAATCTCACTTGCCCTGGTATTTTGCATTGAGTGGAGCGACCAGCTTCTTAATGAATGGAGCAAGGCTAAATTAATCAAATTAAGCGGTAAGATTCAAAGGGATTTAATAGAGCATAACAGCCGCATGGACCTTATTTATTATGATAATCCGGATTACTATGACACATATGTTGTAGTTGCCAATAACGCGGATGAGATGATAGAAAAGACGGTTATGATAACGAGCAAAATCCTCGGCTGCTTCGTTGCTTTAATAGTAGCTGCGGCCATGGTGCTTAGCATCAATCCGGTACTTGCATTGTTCCCGGTTTGTGGATTCATTATTAATCTCTTAACCAGATTCAAAATCGAGTCCCTTAATTATGCGTGGGATGTGGAGAATAAAAAAGCCCTTCGAAAGGCGGATTATTCGAAGCGGGTATTTTACCAGCCTGAGTTTGCCAAGGAATGTAAATTAACCAATGTTAAGGAGCCTTTAAGGCAGCAGTTTGATGAGGCGCTGGAAGAGTCAGTTAATGCCGGAATAAAATATGCCCCTGCCATAACATGGCTATCGCTTCTTAACTGGATTTCAGTATTTACTGTTTTCTCGTTCTTTGCAGTGCCGGCGTATCTTGGTTATCTTGCCCTGGTGGTTCGTTCCATTGCGCTTGGCGAGGTGGCATCAGCCAATAATGCGTCAGTGTTTGTAAGAGGAAACTTAAATCAGATTAATTTCGCAATGGTTGATTTTCAGCAAATCGGCCAGTATGGCGAGAAGTTCAGAGTTCTTCTTGATTATAAGCCTGTGATTGAGGTAGGAGAGGGACTGACTCCGTCCAAAGGCTCTGAGCGCCTGACTTTATCACATGTTACATTCAGATATCCTGGCGCTGATAAGGATACGCTTAAGGATATTTCGATCACAATTAATCCAGGTGAGAAAATCGCCATCGTTGGAGAAAATGGCGCAGGCAAAACTACTTTCGTCAAACTTCTCATGCGTCTTTATGATGTAACAGGCGGCAGCATAAAATATGGAGAGCATGACATAAGAGAATATAAGACCAAAGAATACCGTCGCAAAATCAGCGCCGTATTCCAGGATTTCAACATCTACGCTGCGACTATAGCGGAGAATGTGCTGCTTCGTGATGTGAAAAAAGAAGATGAAGAAGATATTGTGAATGCTTTGAGGAAGGCGGATTTGGGCCGAAAACTTGATAGTCTTCCAAATGGAATCAATACTAATTTAACAAGGGAATTTAATGAAGACGGAATTAACCTATCAGGCGGCGAAGGCCAGAAAATCGCCATCTCCAGAGTCTTTATCAAAGATGAGAACAGAGCAGTATCAATACTTGATGAACCTTCATCAGCACTTGATCCGGTGTCTGAATATAAGTTAAATAAAAACCTCATTGAGAATGCGGGTAATGATACAATCATATTCATATCCCACAGACTTTCCACCACCCGAATGGCGGATAAGGTATATCTGTTTGAGAATGGCTCAATTATTGAGCAGGGTACTCATGATGAATTAATGAATCTTGGTGGAAAATATAAAGAGATGTTCGACAGACAGGCTCATAATTATATTCTTTAATGCATAATAAAAGAGATAATGTAACATAAACATTATCTCTTTTTATTTTCCTTTATGTTTCTTAACTGCCTCAGTTAAGATATATTCTATCTGTCCATTAATGGATCTGAAATCGTCCTCTGCCCAGGCGGATAAGTCTTTGTGGAGAGTAGGACTTAATCTTAGAAGTATTTGCTTTTTGTCATTTGATTTGTTTTCGTTTTTTTCATTACTCATAACTTTTACCTGCATAACTTTTACAGGGCAGAAGCAGGGGTGTGGCCGCCTCTGCCCTCAAAGTATTTATATGATTTGAATGTGGTTAATTCAAACCTTAGGAACGACAGATGATCATCATTAGTATATCGTTCCGCTGTTAACAACCGGCTGAGCTTCTTTGTTACCACAAAGAACTACCATGAGGTTACTAACCATCTGAGCCTTACGCTCGTTGTCAAGATCAACAACTCCGTTTTCACCCAACTGGTCAATAGCCATCTCAACCATACTTACAGCACCTTCAACAATCTTCTTACGAGCTGCGATGATAGCAACTGCCTGCTGACGCTGAAGCATTGCTGCTGCGATTTCTTCTGCATATGCAAGGTGTGTAATTCTTACTTCAAGAATCTGGATACCTGCAACTGCAACTCTCTGCTGAAGTTCTAACTGCATTCTCTGTGCAATTTCAAGTGAAGAACCTCTTAAAGTCTTCTCGTTATTATCATCATTATTTGAATCATCCATATCATCATAAGGATATAATCTTGCAATGTTACGGATTGTTGAATCACACTGTGTTGAAAGGAATCTGTTGTAATTATCTACAGCGAATACGGCTCTTGTAGGATCTACAACCTTCCAGATAACTACGGCACCGATGATGATTGGGTTACCAAGGATATCATTAACTTTCTGCTGCTGATTATCAAGAGTTCTCACCTTAAGTGAAATTGTCTTAGGTCCGTAGCTTACAACCTGACCGTTGGCATTGGTCATTGTTGTTACACCAGGGTTAAAAGCAGTAGCGAATGGGTTAACCAGGAAGTAACCAGCCTTCTTGATTGTTCCATGATATTTACCGAAGAGGGTAAGAATCATTGCTTCATTAGGCTTAACCATTTTAAGTCCACCGAATAAGATACAGGTGAAAACAAATAATACAATAAGTACAAAAATTAACAGTACACCGATGATTGCAAAATCTGAAGCCATAAGTCCGAGAGCTACAATAAAGAAGAATACTTCACCGATTATAGCAAAGATAAGTAAAAATAAAGCCAGAATACCAGGCATTGGATTCAGAACTTTCTCCTGAATGTTTGCATTGATAGCATTGTTGTTATCCATGTTTTTATCCTCCTAAATGTTTAACACAAATACTAAATGATATCCAGATAACCTTTGATATCGTTTTGATATCATCAAAATATCATATTGCTAATTATATGTCAAGAACTATTTTTAAATACCTGCAAAATCGCCGCCTAAAAAGGTAGTGGCGAATATATATGAATTGTAGTATAATGAAACAGATAATGGGTTAAATTGTTTTTTAGAAAAATTTTATAATTTAAATATATATGAAAAGAGATTAAAAAATGTCTTACGAAGCTAATGTACGCAAGGTTGTTCCTTATGTTCCGGGAGAGCAGCCTAAGGTTACAAATCTTATTAAACTTAATACCAATGAGAATCCTTATCCGCCATCACCATTGGTGCTTAAGGCTCTTAAGGATATGGAAGAAAAAATAGAAAGACTTAAATTATATCCTGATCCTACATGTGAAAAATTAATTGAAGCAATAGGCAGTGCATATAATGTAGATAAGGAAAAGATATTTGTGGGCGTCGGATCTGATGATGTACTGGCAATGGCTTTTCTTACATTCTTTAATTCAGATAAGCAGGTACTGTTTCCGGATATCACATATTCTTTTTATGATGTGTGGGCAGACCTTTACAGAATTCCATATAAGCAGATTCCGCTTAAAAGTGATTTTACAATTGAGCCTTCAGATTATTTTATTGATAATGGCGGCGTTGTTATTGCAAATCCGAATGCACCTACAGGAGAAGCACTTCCACTTGATAAAGTTGAAGAGATAATAAAGAACAATCCTGATGTGGTTGTAATTGTGGATGAGGCGTATGTGGATTTTGGCGGCGTGAGCGTGCTTCCATTAATAGATAAGTACGAGAATCTTCTGGTAGTGCAGACATTCTCAAAGTCACGTTCAATGGCCGGCATGAGAATAGGTTATGCCTTTGGTAATCCAAAACTCATTAAGTATTTATCTGATGTTAAGTTTTCATTTAATTCATATACAATGAATGCCACATCACTTGAACTTGGCGCTGCAGCAGTATCAGATAAGGAATATTTTGACAAGACCAGAAATATGGTAATAAAGACAAGAGAGTGGACCAAGGGTGAACTTAAGAGATTAGGTTTTACATTTGCAGATTCCAAAACCAATTTTATTTTTGCCAAGTCTGACAAGTTGCCGGGGGCGGTGATTTTTGATGAACTTAGAAAGAGAAATATCATTGTAAGAAGATGGGATAAGGAAAGAATAAATGATTATCTTCGAATCTCCATCGGAACAGATGAAGAGATGCAGGCATTAGTTAAAGCTCTGGAAGAAATACTTAAGTAGAGAGGAAAGTAAAGTGTTAAATTATTTATATATATTTTTTATATCAATGGTTCCGCTGATTGAACTTAGAGGAGCGATTCCGGTTGCCTATGTTTTTAAAGCCAGCAATCCTGAATTTAATTTGATACTGGCTTATATCGTTATAACAATAGGTAATATGGTTCCTGTTCCGATTATTTATTTCTTTGCAAGAAAGGTTCTTGAGTGGGGTAAGGATAAACCGGTTATCGGTAAGTTTTTTACATTCTGTTTAAGAAAGGGAGAAAAGGGCGGACAGAAACTGCAGGAAAAGGCAGGAAGAGGTTTGTTCCTTGCACTGGCTCTTTTCGTAGGTATTCCGCTTCCTGGTACAGGCGCATGGACCGGAACACTTGCTGCAAGTATTCTTGATATGGGATTTAAGAAAAGTGTACTGGCAGTTATAACCGGTGTTGCCATTGCAAGTTTGATTATAGGCCTTCTTTGTACATTAGGCCTTGGTGCGTGGATAGGAATTACAGCATAATTTATGGAAATATATGGTAAGTTTGCAAATATATATGATTCGATTATGACAGAGGTTCCATATGATGAATGGCTTGAAATCATACTGGAAATATTAAAAGAGAATGAGATTAATGATGGAATAGTTGCAGACATCGCCTGCGGCAGTGGTGAGATGACAATCAGAATGGCTGATAAAGGCTATGACATGATAGGTCTTGATATGTCACCAGCCATGCTCGAAAGAGCCAGGGACAAAAGCACCGGGCTCGACATTCTCTACATCTGTCAGGATATGAGAGAGATGGAATTCTATGGCACTATAAGAGCGGCCATATGTATGTTTGATTCCATTAATTATCTGACCGAATATGAGGATCTGGTTCAGACCTTTAAACTGGTTAACAATTATCTTGATATTGAGGGCTTGTGGATTTTTGACTTTAATACGATTCACAAATACAGAATGTCAGGGGAAGAATCAACCATAGCTGAAGATGACGAGGACATAAGCTTCATCTGGAATGATACATTTTATGAAGAAGATGATATTAATGAAATTGATATCACATTTTTCGTAAAGCAAAAAAATGGTCTTTATGAAAGATTTAATGAGCATCACATACAAAGAGGCTATGATTTAAAGACCATGAAAGCAGCCATTGAGGAAAGCGGACTTGTATTCGTAAAAGCAATTGATGCAAATACGAAAAAAGAAGCTGATGATAATTCGGAACGCATCATTATGGTTGCAAGAGAAAATGGAAAAAAGGAAAGATATGCTTAAAAGCATGGGTTAGGAAATGGATAGTATTATCAGAGCTACAGCCAATGATGCAATGGTCAGGGTTTTTGCGACAATGACTACTGATCTGGTTGAGGAAGCAAGACAGAGACATAATACATCGCCTGTTGCAACAGCTGCGCTGGGAAGACTGCTTACAGCCGGTGCAATGATGGGATGGATGAATAAAGGTGACAAGGATATTCTTACTCTTTTAATTAAGGGAGAAGGACCGATTAATGGAATAACAGTTACAGCTGATTCCCATGGCACAGTTAAGGGATATGTTAATAATCCTAATGTAATTATTCCTGCTAAAAGTAATGGAAAACTTGATGTGTCAGGTTCCATTATGCCGGGAACACTTGATGTAATTATGGACCTTGGACTTAAAGAGCCATATGCAAGTCATATAGATCTGGTATCAGGTGAGATAGCAGAAGACTTAACATATTATTATGCATCTTCCTGTCAGATACCTTCATCAGTTGGACTTGGAGTATTACTTAATAAGGAAAATACAATCAGATGCGCCGGTGGTTTTATCATTCAGCTTATGCCTTTTGCAACAGAAGAATGCATAAGTAAGATAGAAAAGAATCTGGCTAATATACCAAGCGTAACGCAGATTCTGAAAGAGGCAGATTCACCGAAGGCATTAATCGATATTCTGTGTGAAGGAATGGATGTTGAGATAAATGATACCATTACTCCGCAGTTTAAGTGTGACTGCTCAAAGGAAAGAGTAACAAAGGCTTTGGTTAGTATCGGTAAGGCCGAGATTAACAGAATGATGGAAGAAGAAAATGGCGCAGAACTTGTTTGCCAGTTCTGCAATACCAAATACAGATTTACTGAAGCAGAATTAAGACAAATCAGAGACAGTCTGTAAATGTGGTTATAACCACAAAAGGAGACAATATGGTAGACGGCTACGTTAGAATTGCAAATCTTGTTAATGATGTAAAAGTTGGTGATGTTGACTACAATGCAAAGAATATCATCACCATGATACGCAAGGCTTATGAAGAAGGAGCAAGAGTTATTAACTTTCCGGCCCTTTCACTTACGGGAATTACAATAGGTGATCTTGTATGGCAGCAGAGCCTTTTGGAAAAATGCAAAGAAGCACTTAAGACAATATCAGATGAGACCAAAGATATATATGCTGTTTATACAGTAGGTATGCCTTATGTGGTTGATGAATTATTATATAACGTAGTAGTTGTAATGAATGCTGGTGATGTACTTGCAATTGTTCCTCAGAGCAGTGCTTTGGATAAAGCCGATGAGAACCTGGGCAGGTATTTTGCCATTTATACTGGAGAAAATATCGAGAAGAACAGCCCTGTTGATGAGGATGAGATTTGTATCTTCGGTAATGAAGTTGTTGTGGCAACGGAAGATATGAAGGAATTAAGACTTGGCTATGTAGTGGGCGAAGACTTCCTTGATGTGGACAGCCTTGGAAGTTCTCTGGTACTTGAAGGCGCTACAGTAATTAACTGCATTGGCAGCAGATGCAATTTAATTGGCAGGGATAAATTAAATCAGAATTATTTAACAGTAGCATCCCACAGGGATTTATGTGTATACAGTTATGTGACACCGGGACTGGGCGAATCATCGACCAATGTTTCATATAAGGGTTCGGCATATGTTTATGAATTAGGCGGATGCGTTGAATTCGCCAAAGGCATAGATGGTGAGATATCCTATGCTGATGTGGATGTAAGAAGAGTTCTTAATATAAGACATAAGAAGATTCAGAGCACAACATCAGAATATGATTATGTGCTTGCTGAAATTGATACATTAATACTTGATCTTACAAGACATATTCCTAAATCTCATTTCATCCCAGAAGATGAGGATGAATTAAATATAAGATGCAAAATGGCAATTGATATTGCATCAGATGGTCTTGTTACAAGATTAAAAGCAATACATCAGGATAAGGTGGTACTTGGACTTTCAGGTGGTCTTGATTCCACACTGGCTCTTCTTGTGTGCATTGAAGCCATGAAGAAGATGAAGAAGAAAAACAGCAATATCTTCGCAATTACAATGCCGGGTATGGGAACATCTGACAGAACCTATGATAATGCATGCAATCTTGCCAAAGAGACCAAGTGCACATTAAGAGAGATTAGTATCAAAAATGCGGTAACCGGGCATTTTAAGGATATTAATAAAGACCCTAAGGTAAAGGATGTAACTTACGAGAACGCTCAGGCAAGAGAGAGAGCACAGATTCTTATGGATGTTGCCAATATGGAAGGTGCTCTTCAGATAGGTACAGGGGATATGTCTGAACTGGCTCTTGGCTGGTGCACCTACGGCGGTGACCAGATGTGCATGTATGGTGTCAACGGTTCAATTCCTAAGACTATGATGCAAAAAATCGTTACATATTATGCCAATAATACCACTAAGAAAGTGGGTAAGATTCTTATGGATATAGTTGATACACCTATATCACCTGAACTTATTCCGGGTACAAAGGGTGTTATCAGGCAAAAGACTGAAGATATCGTGGGACCTTATGAACTTCATGATTTTTACCTTTATTATGTACTTCATGAGAATTTCACACCTGGCAAAATCCTTAGACTCGCTGAAATTGCTTTTAAGGATGAATATGACAGAGAGACACTTAAGAAGTGGCTTAAGAATTTCTATAAGAGATTTATCACGCAGCAGTTTAAGAGAAGCTGTATGGCTGACGGGGTCAAAATCGGCACCATGTCCCTTTCTCCAAGAGGAGACCTTAATATGCCATCAGATGCCGGCATAAATCTTTATATGGAAGAAATAGATAACTTATAGGAGACAAAGATGAAATTTGTAAAAATGCACGGCTGCGGTAATGACTATGTTTATATAGAAACAATTACCCAGAAAGTGGAAGATAAAGCAGGCATTGTTAAATGGCTTTCCAACAGGAATTTTGGAATCGGCTCTGATGGTGTGATTTATATCAATGAGATCGAGGGCGCTGATTTTGAAATGGAGATGTATAATGCGGATGGTTCAAGAAGCCAGATGTGTGGGAATGGAATCAGATGCGTTGGCAAGTTTGTATATGATTATGGCTTTACAGATAAGACAACCATTGATGTAATAAGCTTCGGGCAGAAGAAAGTCCTTGAACTTAATGTGGAAGACGGCGAAGTAAAGAGTGTTAAGGTTAATATGGGCTCGCCTATTCTTAAACCTTCAGATGTTCCTGTGGCAGGATATGACAATATGGAAAAGGTTGTCAGTGAAAATCTTAAACTTAAGGATAAGGAATTTAAGTTTACTGCAGTTTCCATGGGTAATCCTCATGCGGTTATTTTTGTAGATGAGATTACAGATGAACTTGTATTTGATTATGGTTCAAAGATAGAGGTATGCGATGTTTTCCCGGAAAGAACCAATGTGGAATTTGTTCAGGTTGTGGACAAAAATCATGTAAATATGAGAGTCTGGGAAAGAGGCACGGGAGAGACACTTTGCTGCGGTACAGGATGCTGTGCTACGGCTGTGGCAGCAATACTTAATAATCTTACGGATGATACCGTATTTGTTAAGACTCCTGGCGGAGAACTTGAAATCACCTGGGACAGGGCAGAAAACCTTGTATTTATGACGGGTCCTGCGGAAACTGTTTATGAAGGAAATATTTTTATAAAATAATCCATAAATTTTTGATTTTGGAACGTATATTACATAGACTAAAGTAATATATGTTCGGAAAGGACATATAGTGGAACAAAGCCGTTTCGCCGATTGCGTTAAGAAAATGCAGTCCGGTGACAGAGAAGGACTTAAAATCATATATGAAGAATATGTAGGCTATATCTACACTGTAGTTTACGGTATTCTGCCTTCGAAGGAAGATGCGGAAGATGTGACATCGGAGTTTTTTATCCACCTTTGGGATATTAAGGATAAGATAAAAACAGAAGATGCCCATAAAGCATTTCTTGTTACGGTGGCCAGAAACATGGCTCTGGACTTCTACAGAAAGAACAGGGCGAAAGAGTATCTGGATGAAGAAATGGCCGAAGAACCTTCCGGGGAAAACATAGAAAATGATGTTATAGCGGATGTCTCACTGAAGGAAGCATTACTTAGTCTTAAAGAAGAGGAAAGGCAGGTAGTGTCCATGAAAATCCTATCTGAAATGACATTTGAAGAAATATCAAAGACTCTGAACTGTCCGATGGGTACAGTTACCTGGCGATACCAGAATGCAATTAAAAAACTAAGGAGGTATGGATATGAGTAAGAATCTTGAAGAAGAATACCTCCGTGAAATACAAAATGATGTTCCTGATTTATGGGGCAGAATTAATGCAGGTATTGATAAACTGGAGGAGAGTAAAGAAAAAGAGGAGTCATCCAAGGTTACACCTATAAATGCTGAGGTTAAGCCTAAGGCAGATAATGCAAAGAAGCGTGGTAAAAAAAGAGGAGTGATAGCTCTGGTTTCAGTTTTATCTGCAGCTGCAATACTGTTTATAGTATTTGTGCCGGTAGCGCTTCTTGGAATCGCTGTAATATTTGGCAACAATGCTAAATTTGGTAACGGCAGTGCTGAAATGAGTATGGCAGAGACTACTGATTCAGCTATGTATTATGAAGACGCTGCATCAGATGGCATAATGTATGAAGAGGAAATGGAAGAAGCCGAAGAACCATATTATGAATACAGTTTTAATATGGAAGAGGATATGGCTGAAGCCGGAGAAGTTCAGGAATCGCTGGACTCGGATAATAAGATTGCAGCGTTAACCCAGGGTAACCAGGCGGGGGACATACCAAGAGAGTCAGAAGAAACCTATTCTGCAGCCATTCCTGAAGGTCAGGCTAAAGAAGAAATATCATATGTTAAAGGTGATCTTATAGCCAAAGACGTGCTTTTAAGAGTTGATATCGTAAGAAGCATAGATGGAATGAATGTAATGGAAGTTACGGTCTTGGAAGATTTTAAACCTGAGACATTTTTTGCAACAGATGTTCACTATGGTGAATGCATGATTGTAAAAAGCGATGATGAGAAACTCTGGGATAGTTTAACCAATAAAATCCTTACATCCGATACAGGAATTGTTTTAAAAGTTGATATGTATGTGGATGAAAGCGGACTTAATGAATATCCATTAGTGTATTTAAAGTCAGAATAATTTAAATGTAAAAGGAAAAGGGAAGAAGATGAAAAAAAGAATTATTTGCCTGGCATTAAGCATCATAATGATATTGCTCGTTATTTTTACAGTGCCGGTATCTGTAAAAGCTTCTAATATCGGTGATATAATCAGTAATATTTTTCAGGGTAATATTAATAATGCTAATTTTACCATTAATGCCCAAAGTGGTTATACCACTCAGGTTGTAGCCAATAATTATTTACCGGTAAAAATTACCGTAACTAATCATGGCGCTGACTTCGAAGGAAAAATCAGGGTAATATTCCCTTGCCGTGACGATGAAAATGTAATGTACCAGAAAGATATGGTTCTTTCGTCAGGCGCCAAGGGAACATATGATTTTACCGGATATCTGGTTAGTGGTGCCAGCACTTATAATATTCAGATTCTTGATAAGAAAGAAAAAGTAGTTTTTTCACAACTTGAGACATTAAGTACTTCTTCAGATGACAATGAGGTTTTAGTTGGTATTATTTCTGATGACTATTCAGCACTTAGTTACATGAATGGTAATACTTTATGGTCAAATTCACAAAAAACTACTAAAACCGTGGAATTAGGCGCTGATTTCAGCGATGATTATCATGCGCTTATTCCTCTTGATATAATCGTTATTTCTAATTTCAGTACAGATTATCTTACAGATTCCCAGATTGATGCTCTGGCTCTGTGGGTTCAGCATGGCGGTATGCTGTTCATTGGAACAGGCAGCCAGTCTAACAAAACATTATCCAAATTAAATGGTGCATTAGTTGAATGTTCACCTTCTTCACTTGAAAAGGTTACAACTGATATTGGTGTGAATGATTTTCTTTATACTCAAAGTAATGCCGCATATTCCGGTTACAATTATAGTTATGGTTATGATGACGCAGATTATCAGTATACTGAGGATTTCGACACTCTTTACTATACTCAGGAAGGCCTGGAACTAATTGATAAAATCTGCCTTGAAGCCTTCTCAGAAGATACAGGTTATGGAACCGACAAAGATACATGGCCTAGTTATCTTGAAGGGGACTATTACTATTTTGCCTACAGTTATTTCAGAGATTATTATGATAACATGATTGCAGGTGGTGGTGGTAATCAGACTCAAACTTCAGTCGACCCTCAGAACATTGATATGCTTGTATTTGATAATGTGGTTAGTGATGGTTCATATAAGGTTTCTGATGTAAATGGAACAGAGCATGACCTTGTTTATGCATCATCTGTAGGTCAGGGAACAATTGCATTATTTACAATAGATTTTACAATGAATCCTATGCCTAAATATGACGGGGCACGTACTGTCTTCATGGAATATGTTTATGAATTGTTTGAAATGGGTTCATACAGCCGAAACAGCAATTCATATTATTCGTCATATTATTCAGGTTATACCACTAGTATGGAGAAAGAAAGCGTGCTTTCCAACAATATAGGTGGAGCGCCGATTCCTCCGATACTGCTGTATGGAATAATTATTTTAGTATATTTTGTATTCATATTTGTGCTTTTCTTCAGACAGAAGAAAAAAGGCAATATGATTAAATTATGGAGCAGATATCTTGTACTTTCGGGTATTATCATGCTCTGTGTTGTTGCATTAAGCTTAGTTACAAGAAATTTCAGAACAAGACTTGATGTTGCGACAGTTAATATTCTGGACAACGGCGTAAGATATGAGAATAACTATATTACAGCAACAGTTCCAAGAGCAATGGATGAAAGTATAGCTGTCAGCAGTGATTATTCCCTGGACCTTTATGATGTATATGATTTATCATACTGGGATTCAATGGGAACAGATTTCGACAACTTTAAAGTCGGAATATATGAAAAAGCAGACAGCAACGAAGTCGTACTGGGAAGAACAGGTGCTTTGGGACAGGCGCATTTTGCAATGTCAAAAACAGTAAATGATACAAGAGACATAGATGTTAAACTGGTCATAAATCCAAGTGACTACATATATGATGTAACAAATAATTATGGCTGTGATTTGGAAAACTGCTCCATCCTTTATTCAACAGGATATGATGTTTATCCAATTAAGATTGGTAACATTAAAGCGGGAGAAACAAAAAAAGGAAATGGCAAATTAGCAGATCTTAAAGCTGTATATATTTATAATCAGAATCCTATGACAGGTGCTTCATTCCTTCCTAATGTTTCAGGACAGGGCATAATCGGCGGAATGCTTCTTGGCAGCCTTTCAACCTCCTACAGAAAAGCAGTTCAAAAAGGTGCAATAGCGTCATATGCTGCGGACGTAATTGATGATTATAATTATTACAGTTCCAGCACCAACTATTTAACTTATGATGGTGTATTTGTAGGTTTCCCTAAGGAAAAAATACAGGATACCATTCAAAGCGGTCATAAATATAACGTCAATAGAATAAACAGTGTCATTAAGTTTATCAAGTAAAAAGGGGATAAAATCATGTTAGAAATAAGTCATTTATATAAAAAATTTGGCAAGTTTGTGGCGCTGAGAGATATGAATATGAAAGTCGATGAAGGCGAGCTGTTTGGTTTCGTTGGTTCTAACGGCGCGGGCAAAACCACCACCATGCGAATCTGTGTAGGACTCCTTGCTTCTGATGGCGGCAAGGTTACCATTAATGGTGAAGAGGTTTTAAATGATCACAAAAAACTGGCAAGCCTTGTAGGTTATGTACCGGATTTCTTCGGTGTATACAGTAATTTTACCTGTATGGAATATCTTCAGTTTTTCGCATCAACTTATGGATTAAGAGGATATGACACAGATGTAATGTGCCAGGATTTGCTTAAACTTGTTAAACTTGACCATAAGAAAGATACCAATGTTAATGGTCTTTCAAGAGGTATGAAGCAAAGACTCTGCTTGGCAAGAGGTCTGGTTCATGATCCTAAGATTTTATTTTTGGATGAGCCGGCCAGTGGTCTTGACCCACAGTCAAGATTCGAACTTAAGGAGATTCTTAAGAATCTTTCATCCTATGGAAAGACAATCATTATCAGTTCACATATTTTGCCGGAACTTGATCAGATGTGTTCATCAGTTGGCATTATAAATAAGGGTCATGTGGTTTTACAGGGAACCATGGACGAGATTCACAGAGCGGCAGCAATGCAGAGTCCAATACTTATAACGGTTGCCAACGACCAGATAGACGATGCCTTCGCAGTATTAAAAGAGTTTGCCACAGTTCAGAAGGTTACAGCAAGAGGTAATATTTTATCAGTTGTATTTACGGGAACAAAGGAAGAGGAAAGCGTGCTTCTTTCATCTTTGGTAAGTCATAATGTGGCAGTACTTAACTTCTATAGAGAAGACAGCTCACTTGAGTCACTCTTTATGGACATTGTAAGCGGCGAGATGGCGCGTAAGGCGAAGGAGGCATAACTGTATGAGTAAGTTTAGTATAAAAAATGCAGTCTTATATAAAGATATGACACTGGATATGAAGAAGGGCAAAATCTTCGCCCTGATACTTGTATTCAATTTGATGGTAGGTATGATAGCTTTTACTTTCCTGGGTGGAATTACTCTGGGTGGTATTACATCCGGTAAAGTATCATACGCTGTAATGCCATTTATGTTATATACTCTGGTTTTCCTTGAGTATGGAATTATGATCATGGTTGTACCTGCCCTTACAGCAGGAGTCATATCTCTTGAAAAAGAAAGACAGACACTTGAAGTGCTGCTTACTACCAGATTAACACCTTGGGAAATTGTATGGGGTAAGTTCTGGTCAGTAATTAATATGGTTGGACTGCTTGTATTATCTTCAGTTCCTTTCCTGGCACTTGTATTTATGTATGGTGGTATTAACATTATTCATCTTTTGCTGATTGTAGCCGTATTTATGGTAATTACCATGTATACCGCAGCCATGGGTATAATGTGGTCTTCAATTCTTAAAAATACAATGGGTTCAGTAATTATGTCATATATTACTGTATTTTTCTCAAGAACAGTATTTTTATCATTGGGAATTGGTGTTTCCGGAGTTATTGCAGCAATAGATGAAGCAATATACATGAATATGCTGAATGCTGCAGGATATTCATATTATTATTCGCAGACTCCTTCAGGAATTCCTCAGTATATAATTCCACCTGAAATTGGAATACCTTTCTTTTTACTTTCCCCTGAATGCACCATGTGGGATGTGGCTAACAGAATGGGATTTCAGATTGGAACCTGGTCCACAAGAGGAATGGATTTCTTAGGTGAGATTTATCCACATCTTAGCTCGGGTAAATGGTACTGGTATTTATGGACACCTATCAGTGTAGGATTATTCCTTCTTCTTACATGGGGAATGTTAAAGATTTCTGCATTTGCACTTAATCCTGTAAAGAAGAAAGGCAAGAAAAATAAAAAGAGTAAGAGTAAGTAATTGTTTTTGTGTTTTATAATAGGAGGCTGATATGGATATAGATGCCGTTATATTACAATTTATAAAAAAGGTTAGAAAAAGAATATGTTCGGATATAACAGGTAAGGCTATCATTCTTGGTATAGCAGTAGGCTTTCTTATCTGGGGAATCTTTAATTTTATTGCATTATTTGTTCCATTTTATGGTGCAGTATGGTATGGACTTGCAGCAGGAATTGTTGTGGGAATTCTGATTCCGATTTTAAGTCCAATCAGATATCCTTCCATTAAGGAAACCGGTCACAAGATCGACAACCTGGGACTTAAGGAAAGAGTTACAACTTCTCTGTACTTAAGTGGAAGACATGATGATATGAGTATGCTTCAGAAGAATAATACACTTTCCTTTATTCAGAAAGTAAATATCAAAAAAGCCTTCCCGAGAAAACTCAATAAGAAGTTGTTATTATTCTTACTTGCTACCTTCCTTTTTGCAACAGTAACCTGGGTTATTCCGGCAAAGGCTAAAGAAGATGCTGAGATTAACCATATGTTTGAGGAACAGGTTAAGGAAAAGCAGGAAGAAATTGAAGAGATAGTGGAGAATATTAAGGAGAATTACGAACTTTCAGATGAGGAAATTGCTCTCCTTGATGAAATGGCAATGGAAGCCAAGGAAGAGGCTGAACAGGCCGCAACCACTGAGGAACTTGAAAAACTTACAGAAAGACTTGAAAGTAAAATAGACAGTAACATAATCAGCAATCATCAGGCCAAGGAAAGTCAGGCACTGCAAAATGCCATTAGTAACATGAACGATCCGAATAATACATATGCTGATAAAGAAGAGCTACTTGAGAAATTAGAGCAGCTTGCTCAGGATAATAAAGATGAAGAACTTGAGAAACTGGCTCAGGAAGCCAAAGAGCAGTTAGAGCAAAATGGAAGCGTTGCTCCGCAGCTTCAGCAGAATATAATTCAGCAGCTTAATCCTTATGCCCAGGGCAATATAGGCGGACAGCAGCCTGGTGGACAGCAGGGACAGCAGCCTGGCGGTCAGCAACCGGGTGGACAACAGGGACAGCAGCCTGGCGGACAACAGGGACAGCAGCCTGGTGGGCAGCAGGGCCAGCAGCCTGGCGGTCAGCAGGGACAGCAGCCTGGCGGTCAGCAGGGACAGCAGCCTGGCGGAGAACAGGGACAGCAACCTGGCGGAGAACAGGGACAACAGCCTGGCGGTCAGCAGGGTCAGCAGCCTGGTCAAGGCGAAGGCCAGGGCGAAGGTGAAGGTCAGGGCCAGGGCGAAGGTCAGGGCGAAGGCGAAGGTCAGGGCGAAGGCGAAGGTCAAGGCCAGGGCCAGGGCGAAGGTCAGGGCGAAGGCGAAGGCCAGGGTCAGGGTCAGGGTCAGGGCCAGGGCGAAGGCGAAGGTCAGGGCGAAGGTCAAGGCCAGGGCGAAGGCCAAGGCCAGGGCGAAGGCCAGGGTCAGGGCGAAGGCGAAGGTGGAAGCCAGGGCGGCTCAAGCGGCCAGGGTACCGGAGACGGCTGGGATACCGGAAGCAATGTGGGAACAGAAACCCACTATGAAGCCAATGGCGAGCAGGTTATGATAGATGAAGGAGAAATGGGACCAAATGAATTCCTTCAGGGACAGTATAATCCTAACGGACAGACTAATCTGCAACAGACAGATAACCCATATACCTGGTCCGGTCAGAAAATGGATTATAACTCAGTTATTGGTGATTATTCCAATCAGGCCTATGGTAAGTTAAATGGAAATACAAGTATTCCAAGTTCAATGCAGGATGTTATCAGAGAATATTTTAATAAATTAAATCAGTAAGAGGAGAGTAGAGATGTTAAACGAACAAGAAGTAATAAGCAGAGTAATGAGAATAACTGATTTGAAGAAAGAAATCAGTAAAGCCATTATCGGTCAGGATGAAGTAATTAATCAGGTAATACTTGCCATGCTTTCAGGTGGTAATGTTTTACTTGAAGGTGTGCCTGGACTTGGTAAGACACAACTTATTAAAACATTATCAAGTGCATGTAATCTTCCTTTCTCAAGAATTCAGTTTACTCCTGATATGATGCCGGCAGACGTTACAGGTACTGATCTTATTATTAAGAAGGACGGACAGAATACTTTCCAGTTCCAGCCTGGTCCTATCTTTGCATCATTCGTACTTGCAGATGAGATTAACCGTGCAACTCCTAAGACACAGTCAGCTCTCCTTGAGGCCATGCAGGAGCATACAGTAACTGTTGGTAATACTACATATAATCTTGAAGAGCCATTTATGGTGCTTGCAACTCAGAACCCAATTGAAAACGAGGGTACATATCCACTTCCTGAGGCTCAGTTAGACCGATTCATATTTAAGATTCAGGTTGATTTCCCTACTCTTCAGGAACTTAAGAGCATTGTATCTGTTAATATTACAAACAGAGAGGTGCAGATTAATCCTGTTATCACAAAAGAAGATATTATAGGGCTTAAAACAATTGTTAAGGATATTCCTATGGCTGATGCTGTTATGGATTATGCCATGAGAATAGTTGTTGCAACTCATCCTGAGAGTGAAGGAAGCTCTGATTTTACAAAGAAGTATATATCAGTAGGTGCTTCACCAAGAGCAGCCCTTGCAATAGTTAATACATCAAAGGCGAGAGCCATTACAATGGGAAGATTCAATGTTTCCTACGAAGATGTGGATGCAGTTGCATTCCCTGCACTCAGACACAGAATTACACCTTCATTTGAGGCTATGGCTGATAATGTTAAGGCAGATGATATTGTTAAATATATTCTTCAGAATACTACTAAATAGAGCGGATAAATGAGCGAAATATTCAATAGTGATTTTTACAGCAAACTGAATATGCTTAGATTCCCTTTAAGGATTAGTAATGCCACCGGTTTAAGCGGCAGCAGAAAGTCCAATGCCAAGGGTAACAGCGTGGAATTCTCAGATTTCAGGGAGTACAGACTTGGAGATGATATAAGAAGAATCGACTGGAATGCATATGGCCGTTTTGACAAGTTATATGTAAAACTCTTCATGGAAGAGAAGGAAGGTCTTTTTAACATCTTTGTAGATAACAGTGCGTCCATGAATTACGGAGAGAATTCAAAGGGTGTATGTGCCCTTAGAATTGCAGGTATTCTGTCATATCTGGTTTTATCTGCTGGAGACAGATTATCTGTTAATCTTATGCGTGACGGTTCACTTACATGCCATAATAACCTAAGCCAGATGCAGGCTTTTCCTAAATGCCTTCAGTACCTGGAAGAGTCAGTTTTCACAGGAAACGGACAGTTATTAGAGAGCATAAAGAGTAAGGAATTCAGAGGCAGCGGTCTTAGTTTTGTGATTACTGACTGCTTTACGGATGATATGGAAGATATCTGCAAGTACTTAAGATTTAAGAATCAGGATATTGTTATTATTCATGTACTTGCAGAGGAAGAGATTAATCCTGTGCTGGATGGTACGCTTAATCTTGTGGATATGGAAGATGGTTCATCCTTAAAAGCAACCATGAGCCAGTCCTTAATTCGTACATATAAGAAGAACTTAAAGAAGTTTTATGAGGACATGGAGAGTCTTTGCAGACGTAATAAAGCAACCTATATAAAGGTTAATTCTTCAGACAGTCTGGATGCCATAGTTTTCGGGGCTATGGCGGTATTAAAATAAATTAGGAGAATATTTAAGTGAAATTTTTATACTTATGGCCACTGGTATTTATACTTCTGGTGCCTGTAATTATAATTGTATATTTGCTTAAGCAGAAAGCTCAGGATAAGAAGGTTTCATCCCTGTATCTCTGGAATGAGATATATCATAATATTGAAGCCAACACTCCTTGGGAGAAGTTTAAGAAGAATCTGCTTATGTTTGTGCAGATACTTACCATGCTGGTTCTTATGGTTGCCCTTATGGCTCCATATATTCCAAATATGGTACAGAATGCTCAGAATATCGTTGTTGTAATAGATAACAGCGCCAGTATGAATACCATATATGATGGAGAGAAGACCAGATTTGATGTGGCAGTTGAGCAGGCAGTGGATTATATCAAGGATCTTCCGGATTCAGGTGTGGTTACGGTAATTACCAGTAACGATAATGCAGCGATTCTGGCAGGCTCTACCGACAAGGATATGGCCTTAAATAAATTGAAACATACTGAGTGCACAAATCATGGCGGCTCAGCAGATAAGGGCCTTGAAATGGCAAGGAGCCTTCAGATTGATGATGACTCATTATATGTAATCTGCTTTACTGATACAGCGGTAAGTATGGAAGGCCTTAAGGGATATACAGTAGATATGTACAATGAAGCCGGAAATGTGTCCATTGACTATTTAAGTCACGGCTATTCTTCGGGCAATCTTATGGCTTTATGTAAGATAAGCAACTACTCAGAAAATGCAATGACAGAAGATGTTTCACTTTATGGAGGGGATGAACTTCTGATGGTTGAAACTGTAGAGATTGAAGCCGGTAAAAGTGAAATCGTGTATTTTGAAAATATAGATTATGACGGAACCTATTTAAAGGCTGAATTAAATCAAAAGGATGCCCTTGTGGATGATAACGTGGCATATGATGTTTTAAGTTCCGGTTCTGATAAAAAGGTGCTCCTTGTAACAGATTCCAATGTTTACCTGGAGAAAGCCCTTGAGATGGTGGATAACATTACAGTTACCAAGGCAACCGACGTATATGGCATAGAAGATTTCTATGGCGAGAAATTCGATTTATATATTTTTGATTCCATGTTCCCAACAACATATCCGGAAGATGGAGACATTATGATATTTGGTGCTAATTCTGCAGCCACCTACAGCAACCTGGATTATCTTGGAAGCGTACTGGTATCTTTGGAAGAAGCCAGTGCAACCAAATACCTGGATAAAATGGATTTCGGAGCAGCAGATGTATATGGTCTTAATAAGCCTGACTGGGGCGAGACTTTCTTAAGCGTTGGTGATGAGTGCGTAGGCTTCACCGGTAATGACGGAACACGTAATTATGCGGTATGGGGCTTTAACATCCATAACAGCGTACTGCCGCTTAAACTGGAATTTCCTATGATGATTTACAACATAGTTACTGATTTTGTGGCTTCCGGTATCCTGGCAGAAAACAGCATTGAAGTTGGTGATTCACTTGCAATCAACGGATATTCAGATGGAGAGAATCCAACAGTATTAAGACCTGACGGAGAAACTTCAGCTTTATCCGATGTGAAGATGAAATATACATCCACAGACAATATTGGTGTATATACCGTCTCGCAGAATACCAAAGAGGGCCTGGTTGAAGAGTGCTTTGCAGTTAACTTCCCAACCAGTGAAAGCAGGGTAATTAATGCTCCTTCAGTTTCAGATCAGGGCGACCTGGTTCAAAGTAAGGTCAGAGGCAATCTTGATTTAAGAAATATCATTATTGCAATCTGTCTGCTTTTGTTAGGCGTTGAATGGATAATATATCTTAAGAAATAAGTAAAAGAGGATAAATAATGAACATCGAAATGGCGCATCCCTTATTTTTACTTTTGATACCTGTAATTGCAGGGATGCTTGTCTTCTCAATTAAATACATGTATTCACACAGCATGGCCACAAAGTTAGGGCAGATTATTCTTAGAACTGTCCTTGCCACCATGCTTGTTCTTGTGCTTTGTCAGGTCACTGTCAAAATCACCGGCCGCAATACCACAACCATCATTTTAGTTGATGCATCCGATTCAGTTAAGGAAAACAGAGCTGAGATTGTATCTTTTGTTCAGCAGGCAATTAAGGATGCAGGAAAGAAAGATAATGTCGGTATTATTTCTTTTGGCGGCAATACAAGAGTAGAGCAGTTTATATCCAATACTCCAATATTTAATGGAATTAATTCAGATGTATCAACTCAGGCTACCAACTTAGAGGATGCAGTTAATCTTGCCCTTGCCCAGATGCCTGAAGACAGCGCCAAGAGAATTGTACTTATTACTGATGGTAATGAGAATGAAGGCGTACTGATGGATACAGCATCTTCAGTTATTGCATCGGGAGCTACTTTCGAGATTAAGAAGATTGATGAAAACAGTTCTGATGAAGTATATGTTAGCAATGTTGATATTCCTGAGAATGTTGATATAGGCGAGACTTTTACAATTACGGTAGATATTGAATCAACCATTGCTACTCCTGCAACAGTTAATCTTTTCTTTGGACGTACACTTAAAGACCAGCAGAAGGTATATCTCCAGAAAGGTACAAATACCTTTATTTTCAGGGATACACAGACTGATGAAGGTCTTAAGACATATAATGTAACAGTTGAGGCTGAGAATGATACATTAACAGTTAATAATGAATTCTCATCCTATACAAGTATTAACATAGCCAAGCCGCTCATGCTGGTTGAAGGTTCTAATGGTGATGCTGACGATTTAAAGGGTGTTCTGGACAGTATTTCAGTTCCATATGAGGTATACAGTGCAAGCAATGTTCCGAATACCATATCAACAATTAATCAGTATTCAACAGTAGTACTTCTTGATGTTTACAGGGACGATTTAAGACCTAATTTTGAAGATACATTAAAGAGTTTCGTTAAGGATTACGGCGGTGGACTTGTTATTACAGGCGGTAATAACAGTTATTCCATGGGTGGATATAAAGATACAGTCCTTGAAGAATTATCTCCTGTATATATGGATCTTCAGGGCGAGAATGAAGCGCCTACCATGGCCTTTGCAATGGTAATTGATAAATCAGGTTCCATGTCTTCAGGTAATGGAATTATTACGAACCTCGACCTGGCCAAGTCGGCAGCAGCCAATGCGGTTGATAATTTAAGACCTAATGACTATATTGAGGTCATTGCCTTTGATGACAGATTCGAAAGAGTGCATGGATTATCCGAGGTTGGTAATGGTGATGATGCCAAGGAAGACATATATGGAATCTCACTTGGTGGTGGTACAAGTATCTATCCGGGTGTTGAAGCTGCAACAAGAGACCTTATAGATTCTGACGCTGCAATTAAACATATCTTATTACTTACTGATGGTGAAGATTATAATGATCAGTATGATGAACTTATCGAAGTAATTAATGATGCTGGTATTACACTTTCCACAGTTGGTGTTGGTTCAGGTGTTAATAATACACTGCTTGAGAAACTGGCTAATGAGTGCGGAGGCAGGTATTTTACGACAGATATTGATACGGACCTTCCAAGAATTTTCGCACAGGAAGTATACTTATCAGCCAATGCTTATATAGTAAATGAGGATTTCGTTCCTAGTGTAAAATATTCAGATCCGATTCTGACAGGCATTGAAGAAATGGGAACTCTTCATGGTTATATTGCTACATCACCTAAGGAGAGAGCGATTCATGTACTTCAGACACAGTATGGCGATCCGCTGCTTTCTTACTGGCAGTGTGGTCTTGGCAAGGTTGTAGCATGGACATCGGATGCCAAGGGTAAATGGTCATCGGATTACTCGGGACAGGAATATTACCAGCAGCTCTGGTTTAATATAAATCAGATATGTTCTGAAGAGATGGATATGGAGGGTAGTTATACCAACATAATCCAGAATGGTGCCAAGGCAACGGTTCAGTATTTTACTGATGATTTCAGTGCTGATACTGAGGTTAAGGCTATTGTAAGTAATGATGAAGGCGAGACTTTTGAGGTTTATTTAGACCCGGTTAAGCCTGGTGAATATGAGACAGTAATAGATACTCCGCTTACCGGTATTTATTCAATCAATGTTCAGCAGTGGGAGGGAGAGGATATAGTATCATCTCACAATACTGCAGCTATTATGCAGTATTCAATGGAATACAGATTATATCCTGACAATACGCTTCTGGCTGATTACGGAAGACTGGTTGGCGCTGTGGATATTGATACACCGGATCAGGTATTCTCGACAGCGGCTGAGCATGTAAAGAACAGATTCAATCTGTCACTTCTTTTACTGATTCTTGCAGCGCTTACCTTCCTCTTTGATATTATTGTAAGAAGGTTTAACATTAATCTTATGCCATATATCAAGAAGGGACCTAAGAAGGTTAAGGTTTCTGCAAAAGACAGAAAGATTGAGAAGGAACTGGCCAGCATCGGAAAGGGCAAAACTGAGGCCGAACCTGTTATTGCACCTTCAGTAAGTAATAATGCATCAGTTAATGCGGGAAGACAGGGTGTGGCAGAAGCCGAGAAGAAAGCTAGCGCTAATTCAGGTATATCACAGGGACTTAAACCGCAGTCAGGTGGCAGTGCAGGCGCAGGTGTTAAGGGCGCGCCTGTAAGAACGTTTACCAATACTGGCGCGGTACCTAATGCAGCAAATCCTAAGGCAGTAACTCCTGGCGCGGCTAACAATGCAGCACCTGCCAAGGCAGCAGTCAAGAAGGCAAAGAGCAGCAATGAGGATGCTCCTAAGGCTACATCCCTTTACGGACAGATGAATATAAATAAGAGTTTTGAGAATAATGCAGGCAAACGAAATAATGCCAAATCATATAACGCTGACGGCAAATTCGCTACTAAGGATAAGGGCACTAAAGTTTGGTCCAGAAATGAATAAATATGTATATAGAAATAGTTGCAAAATCCTTAAAAAAAATCTAAAATGTTAAGTAGATGTAATTTCGTCATAGGGGAGGACAACAATGAAATATACATACGAGTTATCCAAAGAATTAAAGAAGTTTATTGCAGGGGATGTAGGTGCTTTTGAAAACTTCTATTATATGACAGTTAATGAAGTTTATTATCATGCTGTATTAGTAACCAAGGATGCGGAAGAATCCAAGAAGGTTATGATCAGAATATATAAAGAATTTTTCGTTCGCTTAAAGAGAATGAACAGACCGGAAGATTTCTCAGAACTTGCTGACAGCATTATTTATACAGCTCTTACTGACTGGGTAGCAGCAAAGTGTATGCGTCTTATGGTTCAGGAGGAAAGCGGTAAGTTCGATAAGATCGAAAGACTTCCTGAGATTGAATATATGCCACCTAAGGCAGTTTATTCAGATACAGAGACAGCTGGTCTTGTGGCTGATTTTATCACAGAGCTTAACAGCCTTCATGCTCTTACAGGACTTGCATATTATTATGATAAATTAGATGGTCCTAAGATGTCACAGTATCTTCAGTCTGATTTAAGCATTATCGATAAGAGAATCGATTATATTGCTGAAGAACTTAAGGCTCATACAGAAGACTTCGCTAAAGAACGTCGTATTGAGATTAAGAAGATTGATATCAGACTTATCTTACTTGCTTATACAGTTTTAAGTCAGAATATCATTCATCCGGATGCAGATGAGTTATATGAAAGAATTGTAGAAGCACTTAGCTAAGAAAAATTAAATGAATTAATAAAGGATAAAGCAGATAGCAAATTTGTTATCTGCTTTCTTCAATAAAGGGACAAAAATGGGACAGGCGTTATGATACTATTGGTATGATGAGACGCTTGTATTGCAGGGTTATTTAGAAGGAGATTAGTATGTCACTTAAGTTTGTATTGGGCCCGTCAGGGTACGGAAAAAGTACATATGTGGAAGATTATATTATAAGTGAATCCATGGCTAATGAAAACAGAAATTATCTCTTAATAGTTCCTGATCAGTTTACCATGGAGACTCAGCTTAAAATGGTTAAGAAACATCCGAATGGAGGTATTCTTAATATTGATGTTTTAAGTTTTGGACGTCTTTCTTACAGAATCTTTTCGGAGATTGGTGAGAGTCCAAAAACTTTAATTGATGATACCGGAAAGTGCCTTCTCTTAAGAAGGGCTGCAAGTAAGCATAGGGATGAACTTAGTGTGCTTAAAGGCTTAATTGACAGGCAGGGGTATATAGAAAGCGTGAAGGCTACCATATCGGAATTCATGCAGTATTCAATTGCGCCGGAAGATGTTGATAAAATGGCAGCAGGCGCAACAGATAAACCACATCTTCAGAAGAAACTTAATGATATCAATATTCTGTACAGAGGTTTTAATGAAGAACTGGCAGAATCATATATCACAAAAGAGGAGAGACTTACCTTTCTTGCACGTAATCTGTATAAGTCTGAACTTATCAAAAACAGCGTTGTTGTTTTTGATGGTTTCACAGGTTTTACTCCTATTCAGGAAGAAGTTATTAGGGAACTCATTCGCAACAGTCTTGATGTTATTGTTACTCTTACGTTTAAAGATACAAAAGACATTAATAGCACCGAAAATAATCATGTATGTTCATTATCAGTAAAGACATATGACAGGTTAAAAAAACTCGCCAAAGACATTTGCGATGTTGAAGAAAAAGTCATTACAAGAGATGGTGAGAACCGTTTTGCAAATGAAGAATTAAAAGACCTTGAAAAGAAGATCTTTACTCCTGGCGCTACCGGCGATTCAAAAGAAGAATGCAAGAATGTTCAGGTTGTTAATGTACTTAATATAACAACAGAGTGCAGAGAAACAGCCAGAAGAATAATGGAATTAACAAAGAATGGTTATCGTTACAGAGACATAGCAATTGTTACAGGAAATCAGGACAGTTACGCTGATGTAATTGCGGAGATTTTTGACAGATATGGTATACCATATTATCTGGATCGTAACAAGGATGTACTTGTTAACCCGCTTATTACTTTAATCAGGTCTGTATTTAAAATCATAATAAATGATTATGATTATCGTGATGTTGTTGATTTGTTAAGAAGCGATCTGACAAATGTTGATCTGGAAAAGGCTGATAAACTTGATAATTACCTGCTTGCAAAGGCTGTAAGGGGAAAAGAAGAATACATAAATGAATTTGTCTGGGCTACATCTGAAGTTTATGATGAATATCATCTTAGAGAGATAAATAAAGCAAGAAACAGACTGATGAAAGATTTATGTTTGTTTAGAGAAGTTAAATGTGATGATAAGAAGACAACGGCTGAATGGACAAGCCTTCTCTATGATTTTCTTGTGCAGATTAAAGCTGAGGAGAAAATGCAGAAGAAGAGCGATATTCTGCTTGAAAAAGGTGAGGCTGATAAGGCTAAGGTATATTCATCAATATATGGCTTTGTGTGTCAGCTTTTAGACAGAGTTTACGATATTTTCAAAGAGCCTCTGTCAGCCGAAGAATATTATGAGATATTAGAGGCTGGTTTTGGAGAAATACATATCGGTATGCTTCCACAGAATGTGGATGTTGTTATTGTTGGTGATCTTATAAGAAGCAGACTCTCCAAGGTAAAAGCATTATTTATGTTAGGAGCAGATGACGGCAACATTCCGGGTGCAAGCGGTCATATGTCATTATTTAATGATGCTGAAAGGCAGCTTCTTCAGGAGACAAAGAAGGACAATGACGAGAATTATGTGCTTGCTCCAAGTAAGAAAGAAGAAGCAGACGCCAAGAGAATGTATCTGTACATGATAATAACAAAACCATCAGATAAACTGTTTGTTTCATATCCAAGTTTTGACTTGGAAGGTAAGAAACTTAATCCTTCTTATCTGATCAACTCAATAGCCGGTGTTATGCCTTCTGCAGTTCTCCAGGGCAGTATTAATGAGGTTGAGTCCATGTCTATTGAAGATGAGATAGATGAGATGTGCGCTCTCCTTGCACTGCTTCGTACCGGCAGTATTACTGAGACGGAAGTAGAACGCCTTAAAGAGGTTATGGAAGATTTAAATTTCCATGGGTTTGCTCCTCTTGTGAATGAATATATGTCATTTGGTGATATAGTTTCAAAAGAACAGACATTAAGTGAAGAAACAATGAAGTTTCTCTATAATTATTCAATAAAGTTAAGTGCTACATCTCTAAGTAAATATGCAGCATGTCCTTATGCATTTTATGCTAATCACATGCTGTATTTAAAGAGCAGGGAAAGGGACGTTTATGATTCTCTTTCAACAGGTATTCTTGTTCATGCAGTTTTGAAAGATGTCATGACTTATGTTGCTGATAAAGGAATAGATAAGATTGATGAAAAGGTAATCGAGAAGATTATTGATAATTCTGTTGATGAAAATGCGAATGAATGCGGCAAATCCCTTCTTGTGAGAGGTAAGGCAGGAACGTTCTACAGGGATAATTACAGAAAGATATTTAAGAAGAATGTCGGCAGTTACATAAGGCATTTAAAGAAGGGTAAGTTTAAGATTCATTATCTTGAGAAAGATTATAAGTTTGCAACACCTTTCGAAATAGATGGAAAGACATATAATATTACTCTTAATGGTTTTATTGACAGAATGGATATACTCGAAGATGAGAAAAATATCTATGTAAAAGTTCTTGATTATAAGACAGGTAAAGAGACTTTTGATGAAAAGAAACTTGAGAGTGGTGAGCAGATGCAGCTTCCGATTTATTTCCTTGCAGGAAGCAATCTTTTAATGGATGAGATGGCTAAAGGCGAAAGAGATAAAAAAGATATAGTCAACGCAGCTCTCCTTTATCAGAAAGCATCGAATATAAGAAAAGAGGAAAAGGATGTTAAGCCTGGGGTTTCGATGGATGTAATAAATACCAATACCATTGCTCCAAGCGGAAAAATAAGAGACGATGCTGTGGTTCTTGATGCCATAAAAGGTGTTGATATGGGAATGGATATTAACAGCTTTGAGCCTAAGAAAGGAGCAGTTGCCGATCCTGAAATAATGGATGGATATATTAAGACTGCCAAGGATAATATAGCGTCTTTCGCACAAAGAATGATGCAGGGAGATATAAGAAGATTTCCTGTATATAAGAATGAAAGAGAACATGCCTGTGCTAACTGTGCCTTGTATGGAATGTGTGATTATATAAAGAAAAACATGGGACAGTCTGATTTAGTAGTAGAAGGAGGTGATAATGATGGGAATTAATTATACTGACGAACAAAAAGAAGCAATTAATTATAAAGAGAAATCCCTTCTTGTATCAGCCTCCGCAGGTTGTGGAAAGACACAGGTTCTGACTGAAAGAATAATCAGGAGAATCTGCGAAGACGGAGTCGATATAGACAAAATCATTGTGCTTACCTTTACCAAGGAAGCAGCAGGTCAGATGAGGGATAAAATCACCAGAGCCATTAATGCCAAAATCAAAGAAAATCCATTTGATTCGCATCTATTAAAGCAGGAGGCACTGGTTAGTTCGGCATATATTTGTACAATCGACAGTTTCTGTAATGCAGTACTTAAGGACTATGCAGACAAGGTTGGAATTGAACCTTCATTTGGCTTGATTGATCCAAGTTTTGTTGATGATTTTAATCATGATATTTTTACAAGATTATTAGCATATCTTTTTGAAACGGACGATGAGGATATAAAGAAACTCTGTCAGATTTATTCACCTATGGGCAAGGATCTGGATAAACTTGAAAAGGTAGTAAATACGATAAATAAGTTCGTTGACAGTAAGGCAGATCCGGAAGAATTCTTAAAGGCGCTTCTTGTAAGTAATGAAGAAATCATTAAAGGAACAGTTCCAAAAGAGTATGAGAAATTCGTGATGAGATATCAAAATGCCATTTTGGAAGGCTTAAGTTCATACCTTGATGATTTAAAAGCATTATCCCTTGATTATATGCCGACATCAGAACCGGTTTATCTTGATGAATCAAAGGCAATTGTGAATAATACATTAAGTCTTTCTTTTGAAAACAGATTCGGTACAAAGTTTAAACTCTCAAAGAATGTTCCATGGAAAAATCTGTATGGCGATGATCCATGCAATGATATTATGAAGAAACAGTTCGGGAATTTTAAAACCGAGTTTGATAAGGCTATGTCACTTACCCCGGGTTCTGTGGAAACTGCAATGGGAAAGGCTAAATCTGCAGCCGAAATCAGCGCAATGCTTATAAGACTTGTGCTTAAGTACAGGGAAACTCTGATGGAGAAAAAGAAAAGACTTAATGCATATACTTTTTCAGATATCGAGCATATGGTTCTTGAAATAATGTGGGATAAGAGTGAGGATGGTGAACCGGTTCCAAGCGATGTTGCGTTATTTTTCAGGGATACTTATGAGGAGATTTATGTTGATGAATATCAGGACAGTAATGATGTTCAGGAATCATTCTTAAGTGCAATTTCCAAACAGGGTAACGACGGAAACCGCTTTATGGTTGGTGATGTAAAGCAGAGTATCTATGCCTTCAGACTTGCCAATCCGGATATTTTCCTAAATAAGTTTGATGATCCGGACTGCCACAGAACGGATTTATTTGTTAATTTCAGAAGTACTGATAATGTAATAGATTCAGTTAATAAAATCTGCGAAGATGTAATGCATAAAGATCTTGGCGACATTGAATATGATGCACCGGCACATTTAAAAAAGGGAAGAGATGTCCCTAATGATGCAGATAACATAACCGAGATTGACCTGATTCTTGATGAGGATATAAATGCAGATGAAGGCAGACAGAATGAGGCTGTCCTTGTTGCAAAAAAAATACAGGAACTGGTTAAGGGCCATAAAAAGATATATGACAGCGACATGAAAGATTACAGGGATGTGGAATACAGTGATATCCTGATTCTTTCAGCTACAAGAAAAGCTACCTTGTATTACAAGGAAGTTTTTGATACTTTTGGTATTCCTTTTATATCCGGAGAAAAGCAGGGATTCTCCCTGGCTACAGAGGTAAATGTTTTATTCTCATTTTTAAAGATTGCAGATAATCCAAGAAGAGATGTTGATTTATTTACTGTACTGTCTTCAGGACTATTTGAGATAACAGCTGATGATCTGATTTATCTTTCCAAATTTAAGAATAGTCATGAACTTTTATATGATGCAATGATTAATCTTTCAAATGAAGATTTAAATTCATCAGGACTTGTCAATGATGATACACGTGGTATTTATGCAAGAATCAAAGAGAATGTTGTATTGTTCTTAAATGAACTTAAGATGTTCAGGGAATTGGCATTTACCATGTCGGCAGAAGAAATGCTTAAGGAGATAATCAGATATTACAGTCTTGATAATTTTTATCTTTCTACTGTCAGCGGTTCTACCAGAAAGGCTAATCTTAAGAATCTTGTCAAACTTTCTCATGATTATGCAAAGAATAATGATGGAAGTGTCCACAGTTTTGTGACTTATCTTGAAGAAGCAATGAGTCTTGGATTTGATCAGCCTCTTGGTAAACCAGAAAATGAAAATGCAGTTGAATATATGACAATCCATGGCAGCAAAGGCCTGGAAAGACCAATTGTATTTATTGTTGGTGCGGCTTCCACTAAACCAACCGGAGGAAATGATGAAAAGATGAATCCGATATGTAACGATCTGGGAATTGTTACACGTGCTCTTGATATTGAAAATGATATTATTAATGAGAATTTTCTTTATGATATCAGTAAAGCATACAATAACTATAATGAAAAAGGCGAATTCCTGCGTCTTCTCTATGTTGCTTTAACAAGACCAAGAGACAAGATGATTATTGTAGGAAGTGTAAAGGAACTTAATAAATTCAGATGGTATCCTTTTGTTAAAGGCCTTAGGAATCTGTCTTTCATTTACAGATTTAAGGCAGAGTCATTTATGGAATTATTATATTACAGCGTATGCAAGAATCCGGGGATTTTTGATGAGCATATTTATGATCTTGCTGATATAGAAAACATGAAAGAGCAGAAAGTGGAGACTGATTATTCATCACTTAAGATGATAGATGCAAAGAAACATCTGGATTTGTATGAGTATCCGCATCCATCACTTGATAATCTCTATGTCAAAACCTCCGTCTCGGATGTTAAGAAAAAAGCATATGAGAATGATGAAGAAGAGGATGAAAAGGAGAATAAGCATTATGCACCTGTGAAGAAATCATGTATTCCTGATTTTGCAAAGAAAGAAAAAGAAGAAGATGCAGGTCTTACAGGTACAGCCTTCCACAGAATAATGGAACTTCTTCAGTATGATGCTTTCTATGATGGTGAAACGCTTAAGAGTGATACCGGAAAGATTCTTGATAATGAAGTTCAGAAATATATCCAGAAAGGTTTTATAACAAGGGAAGATGCAGACTTAGTGGATTTATCAAAGGTTGAGGAATTCATTACTGCAGATATAGGCAAGAGGATGGCAAAGGCGTATAATAATCATGTGCTTAAAAGAGAGCAGCCTTTTGTTCTTGGATATGAAGCAAGTAAACTTATAGAGAATATTCCGGAAGGTGAGACCGTTTTGATGCAGGGTGTAATTGATGCTTATTTCGAAGAAGACGGTGAACTTGTACTTCTGGATTATAAGACTGACAGAGTGGATGAAGAAGAACTTCTAAAGAGGCATAAACTGCAGCTTCAGATTTATGCTGAGGCACTTGAAAAACTTACGGGTAAGAAAGTAAAGGAAAGACTGATTTATTCATTCAACCTGGGAAAGGTTATTAATGCATGAAAAAATATGAATATATTTTATTTGACTTAGATGGAACTTTGACTGATTCATCTGAAGGAATTATGAAATCAATTCTCTATGCCCTTGATACCATGGGCATAGAACAGCCTTCTGAAGAGACCTTAAGATTATTTATAGGTCCAACTCTGGATTATTCATATCGTACTTATATGAAGCTTGATGAAGATGCGATTAAAGAGGGTATCAGGTTATACAGAGACAGATATTCCAAAGTGGGCAAGTTTGAGAACCGTCCATATGATGGAATTAAGGATGCGCTTTCTCTCCTAAAGAACAAGGGTTGTAAATTACTTGTTGCATCTGGTAAGCCTGAAACTTTTGTTAATGATATTTTGGAGCATTTTGATCTTATGCAATATTTTGATTTTTGCGCAGGAAGTACACTTGATGGCGTAAGATCAAAAAAAGATGATATAATAGCATATGCATTCAGCAATATGGGAATTACACCTGATATCTATGATAAGGTTCTTATGGTTGGAGACAGAAAGTTTGATGTCGAAGGTGCAAAAAGCATTGGCATTGACTGTCTTGGTGTAAGATATGGTTTTGCACCTCAAGGCGAACTGGAAGAAGCAGGTGCCACATATATTGCTGATGATATGAATCATATGATAAAGATGTTTGAGGAAATGTAGAATGGGCTACAGGGATGAAATAAAAAGAAATATTGAAAGGAGCCAGCAAAAGAGCGCTCCTTACAAATATATATCTGCCATGGCCAAGGGAATAATGTATTATCTTCTTGGATATTTCTTAGGTGTACTTGCCATGGTGGTATTTTTTGATTTTCTTAAACTTCCTGCTGACAATGAGGTTTTTTACTGTACCATGTTAGGCCTGCTTACGGGAGCCACAGCCTGTGCTTTCAGCTTTAAAAAAGAAGAGAGAAAGTTTAATAAAGTTAAGATTTATGTGGTATTAATCTTTGTGCTTGCATCTGTTGCTGCAGCCTATGTATGCAATAAAGCAATTCCATATGTTTTATCATTTGTGATGAGCGATGAATATATGGCAGCTTTTCTGGAAAATAATAATAAGATGTTTCTTCCACCACTTGCCATGCGTTTGTTATCCTATGGAATCCTGGCTCCGGTTGGTGAGGAACTATTATTCAGAGGTGTTATATTTGGCCGTCTCAGTAAGATAATGCCATGGTTTATGGCAGCGCTTCTTTCGGCGATTCTGTTTGCTTTATATCATGGTAATTTACCTCAGGGAATATATGCCTTTATCATGGGGCTGATTTTTGCTTTTGCAATGAAAAAAACAGACAATATGTATGTACCTATGATACTCCACAGCGCAGCTAACCTTTTTATTACTTTTATTGCATAAATACAGCGCGCTATGGTAAAATTACCAAGAAAAAAAGTTAAGGAGAATAAGACAATGTGGGCTTATGAAAGTGTATTTTATCAGATTTATCCTTTAGGATTCTGCGGAGCGCCATTTGAGAATGACGGACAGCTTGAACACAGAATTCTTAAAGTTATGGACTGGATTCCTCATATGAAAAAGTTAGGAATCAATGCAATCTATTTTTCACCTGTATTCGAATCAGATACTCATGGTTATAATACAAGAGATTATACAAAGATTGACTGCAGACTTGGTACAAATGAAGACTTCAAGAAGGTTTGTAAGGCTCTTCATAAAGAAGGTATCAAGGTTGTTTTGGATGGTGTTTTCAACCACGTGGGAAGAGGATTCTGGGCATTCCAGGATGTACTTAAAAACCGCGAGTCATCACCATATGTAAGCTGGTTCAACAGAATTGATTTTGGTGGTAATTCCAATTACAATGACGGTCTTTGGTATGAAGGCTGGGAAGGTAATTATGACCTTGTTAAACTCAATCTTCATAATGATGATGTAGTTAATCATATATTCAGTGCTGTTGAAGGCTGGATTAATGAATTCGATATTGATGGTATCCGTCTTGATGTTGCATACTGTCTTGATTATGGATTCTTAAACAGATTAAGAGGCTTTACAGATTCAAAGAAAGAAGATTTCTTCTTACTTGGTGAGGTGCTTCATGGTGAATATGGCAGAATGCTCAGAGAGATGAATATTCATTCCGTAACCAATTATCAGTGTTACAAAGGTATTCATTCAGCATTTAATTCAGCTAATATGTTTGAGATTATTCACTCACTCTTAAGATTATTTGAGAATCAGGACTGGGCAGTGGCAAGAGGAGCACATCTCTTAAGCTTTGCGGACAATCATGATGTATCACGTATTGCAAGTGTAATACAGGATCCTAACTGTCTGCCGCTTGTATATGCAATGGTATTCGGTATGCCTGGTATTCCTTGTGTTTACTACGGTTCCGAGTGGGGAACCAAGGCTGATAAGTCACAGGGCGATCCGGCACTTCGTGTTTCATTTGATAAGCCTGAGTGGAATGAACTTACAGATTTCATTTCACATCTTGCAGAGGCTAAGAAGAATTCTGAAGCTCTTAACTATGGCGGATTCAGAAGTGTGGTTCTTACCAACAAGCAGTGCATATTTGAAAGACAGTCTGAGCATGAGAGAGTACTTGTTGCAATCAATATGGATTCCAATGAATATACAGCTCATTTTGATGCAGGCTGTGGATGCGCAGTTGATTTAATTACCGGCAATAATTTTGACTTTGGCGGTGGAAGCCAGTTGGCACCATACAGCGCATATTTTCTTAAATGTGAAAGATAATTAATACATGGACAGCATTAACAAAGAACACAATATTTGGAGTGATATATCCAAAGCTGTTGGTTATGTGGTTTTGGGCATTATAGGTCTGGCATTGCTGGGCCTTTTTGCAATTATAGCCGCTATCGTGATTGTTAATGCTGTTTTATTATTATTTGTGGGACCTGCAATTGCCCTGGCAGGTCTTCTTTTGGTTGGTATTGGAATAATCAGAATCTTTGTTATTCCAAGAGGCAGCGTAATCTCAATAGGTATGGGAATAACGCTGGTTGGATTTGGAATATTAGTGGAAATAGGAATACTGGTTTTATATTATTATATTTATAAACTCTATGTCTTCTTAAGAGGTAAGATATCAGCATATACAAACAGGAGGATATCCGCATGAAGAAAAGACTCATGACGCTTGTATATGTATCCTGTGGCCTCATCGTTTTAGGTGCGATGATAACTTTAGTTGGCTTCTTCCTAGGAGGAGCAAAGGACTGGATTGCGCAGGAGGAAAGATCTTACAGGGCAGCCACAACTTTTATTGAAGACTCACTGATTCTTCTTCCGGCTACACGTGCCCTTAATAATCCTAATGACAGACTGTCTTTTGAAGTAGGAGATGGAGAAACCTTATTAAAAATCAACGAGCGCTATGAAATTCATAATGGCAACTATTCTGATGATTATGTGAGCTTAAAAGATGAGATAGACTCAGTTGAAATCACCTGTTTTAATGGTGATTTAAGAATCAAACCATCATCAACTGATTATTACAGATTATCCAGTTCCAATGCTGAAGATTATCAGTATTATGTGGAGGATGGTGTTTTGTATCTGGGTATTTATCCTAACCTGCGTCCTCATGATGAAGCAAATCCTGAAACAGTAACTCTCTTTGTGCCTGAAGATGAATATCTTGATAAATTCTATGTTTATTTCATGGGTGACAATGCCAATATCTCATATACATTAAAAGGTGATGAGGGTATTTTTGTATTTCCTTCAGGCAAGACTTTTAAGGCTGCAAGACTGGAGTTTGAGAACCTGACACTGCAGGGTGGTAATAAGCCAATGGACATTGAGGAAGCTGTTGCTACAGATGTACAGGTTGATGTCAAAAGTGACAGGCTTTCAATCGGCGCTTTAAAAGCTGATAATGTAAAGGTGAGCATAGCGTCAGGTTATTTTTATATGACAGGTTCTTTTAACAGCCTTGATGTGGAAGCCGGAACAGGCAGCGTAGAGGTTACTCTGGTTGATTCTCCGGATGATTATAATATTGATATTCAGGGCAGGACCGGGGAACTTATCATAGGTGATGAGGACTTAAGCAGCATATTCGAAACATACAGCTGGATTGGCAATAATTCAGACAGAAATATATCCATAAAATGCGCTCTTAGTAAAGTAATAATCAGAGGCATAAAATAATATCAGCAAAATTGTCTTAAAATCTATCCAAACGCCCGTAAAATCTTGACACAAAGCCTAATTTTAGGTATAAATATGTTAGGTTATTATGCTTGTTATGTAAAGTAATTTACATTTGGGCTTTAAAACTATGACCAAAATCGCCCTAAAGGGTTTTAAGGAGATACTAAATAATGAGAAAAGAAATGGCAAAGACCTATGATCCAAAACAGGTGGAGGACGTAATCTATCAGAGATGGCTGGATAAGAAATACTTCCATGCTGAAGTCGATAGAAGCAAAACACCTTTTACAATTGTTATCCCACCTCCAAATATCACAGGTCAGCTCCATATGGGACATGCTCTTGATAATACAATGCAGGATATTCTTATCCGTTTCAAGAGAATGCAGGGATATAATACACTGTGGCAGCCGGGTACAGACCATGCAAGTATTGCTACAGAAGTTAAGATTATTGAGACTCTTAAAAAAGAGGGTATTGATAAAGCAGACCTTGGCAGAGAGAAATTCTTGGAAAGAGCCTGGGACTGGAAGAAAGAATATGGCGGAAGAATCATCAGCCAGCTTAAGAAACTTGGTTCATCATGTGACTGGGACAGAGAAAGATTCACAATGGATGAAGGCTGTAACAAGGCTGTAACAGAAGTATTCTGCAAGATGTATGAAAAAGGATATATCTACAAGGGTTCAAGAATTATCAACTGGTGCCCTGTATGTAATACATCAATTTCAGATGCAGAGGTTGAATACCAGGAGCAGCAGGGACATTTCTGGCATATTAAGTATGCAATTATCGGTACAGACAGATATTTGGAGTTTGCTACCACAAGACCTGAAACAATGCTTGGTGATACTGCAATTGCAGTTAATCCTAAGGATGAAAGATATGCTGACATAGTAGGTAAGAAGTGTTTCCTTCCTTTCGTTGACAGAGAGATACCTATTATTGCAGATGAATATGTTGATATGGAATTTGGTACAGGTGTTGTTAAGATTACACCTGCACATGACCCTAACGACTTCCAGGTTGGACTTCGTCATAATCTTGAAGTAATCAACATCATGAATGACGATGCAACCATTAATGAAAATGGTGGCAAGTTTGCAGGCATGGACAGATATGCTGCAAGAGAACAGATAGTTAAGGAACTTGATGAGATGGGTCTTCTTGTAAGAATCGAAGACTATTCTCACAATGTTGGTACTCATGACAGATGTAAGACGACAGTTGAACCACTTGTTAAACAGCAGTGGTTTGTAAATATGTCAGAACTTATTAAGCCGGCTGTTAAGGCAGTTAAGGAAGGCGAAATAAAGTTAGTTCCGGACAGAATGGAGAAGACATATTTCAACTGGACAGATAATATTAAAGACTGGTGTATATCAAGACAGTTATGGTGGGGACACAGAATTCCTGCATATTACTGCCAGGACTGCGGTGAAATTATTGTTGCAAAAGAGGCTCCACATACATGTCCAAAATGTGGTTCAAACCACATAGAACAGGATCCTGACACACTTGATACGTGGTTTTCATCTGCATTATGGCCATTCTCAACACTTGGCTGGCCTGAAAAGACAGAAGACCTTGATTACTTCTATCCAACAGATGTACTTGTAACAGGTTATGATATCATCTTCTTCTGGGTTATCAGAATGATATTCTCAGGTTATGAGCATATGGGAGAAAGACCATTCAAGACGGTGCTTTTCCATGGTCTTGTAAGGGATGATCAGGGTCGTAAGATGAGTAAGTCCTTAGGTAATGGTATTGACCCGCTTGAGATTATTGATAAGTATGGCGCAGATGCTTTAAGACTTACACTTATTACAGGTAATGCGCCTGGTAATGATATGAGATTCTACTACGAGAGAGTAGAAGCTAACAGAAACTTTGCAAATAAGATCTGGAATGCATCAAGATTCATTATGATGAACATGCCTGAAGATGACAGCATTACAAAGCCTGATGCAGTTGATTTGGAACTTGCGGATAAGTGGATTTTGTCCAAACTTAATAATGTTATAAAAGAAGTTACCGATAACATGGAAAGTTATGAACTTGGTATTGCAGTGCAGAAAGTTTATGACTTTATCTGGAATGAATTCTGCGACTGGTATATCGAGATGGTTAAGGGCAGACTGTATGCAGATAAGACATCCAAGAGTGCCAATGCAGCTTTATGGACATTAAAGACAGTTTTAATTGATGCTCTTAAGTTATTACATCCATATATGCCATTCATTACAGAAGAAATCTTCTGCTCTATTCAGTCTGAAGAGGAATCAATTATGATTTCAACATGGCCAGAATACAGCGAGGAAAGAGCCTTCACAAAAGAAGAAAAATGGGTAGAGATTATGAAGGAAGCCATTGTTGGCATCAGAAAGGTTCGTAGCGATATGAATGTTCCACCTTCAAAGAAAGCTGCCGTATATGTTGTAACTGAGAATGATACTGTAAAGAGCGTTATGGAAGGTGCAACAGAATTCTTTGCAACACTTTCATATGCTTCCGAAGTTATTATCCAGAAAGATAAGAGCGGTATTTCAGATAATGCAGTTTCAGTTCACATTGAGAATGCCGTAATCTATATCCCATTTGAAGAACTTGTGGATATTGAGAAGGAAAAAGAAAGACTTACAAAAGAAGTTGCCAGACTTGAAGGTGAAGTTAAGAGAGTTGATGGCATGCTTAATAATGAGAGATTTATCTCAAAAGCTCCTCAGGCTAAGATTGATGAGGAAAAGGAAAAGAAAGTTAAATATACTCAGATGCTTGAGCAGGTTAAGGAAAGACTTAGTGCTTTGAGTTAACAAATAACTTTAAAAGGGGTTACAGTATGGTAAATGATGGTTTTGATGATATTATTCCTTCTGATTTAGGAGATCTTGAGAGTCTTATCAATGAGGATGTTTTTTCAAAGGTAGAAAAAGAACAGGCTGTCAAAGCAGCAGCCGGTCCGACCGTAGAAGAAATAGCAAAGGAAAGAGAACAGGAATTAAGCCGTAATGAAGTGCGCATTTCTGACGATGACATGGAAGCATTTCTGTTCTTAACCAAACCAAAATCAAATAAATATACCTTTGATGAAATCACCAAGATGCTTGATGAAAGAGGTGTCAAAGCAGGTCTTAATGTGTCCAACATTAAAGCCATGATTATTAAGGGCATATATGACAGAGAGATCAAAATCGCCTCCGCCATTAAGCCTGTAGAAGGTCATGATGGCTATTATGAGTACAGTTTTGACATTGATGAGGTTCTTAACAGAAAGCCAAAGATAAGAGAAGATGGCAGTGTGGATTATACTTCCATGAACTATCTTCAGAGCGTGTCCAAGGGCGAGGTTTTTGCCACATATCACAGTGCAGAAGCCGGAACCAACGGTGCCTATGTTACCGGTAAACCTATGCCGGCCAGAGCTGTTAAGGAACTTCCTCCTATTAAGGGTAAGGGCTTTACTTTCAACGAAAATACAAAAGAATATATATCAGACCTTGATGGCAAGATTACAATGAAGAATAAATTTGAAATGGATATCAAAGATGTTCTTCAGATACAGGGCGATGTTAATCAGTTAACAGGTAAGATTGATACAGACTGTGATGTGGAAATTCTTGGTAATGTTGAAAATGGAGCCATCATTAAGTCTGCAAAGAGTGTTACCATCAGTGGAACAATAGAAGCAGCGCAGATTACTGCAGGTGGTGATGTTACCTTAAAGCATGGTATTCAGGGTAATAACAGAGCCATGATTGTCGCAAAGGGTAACGTGTACGCGGATTTTATAGAACATACAATAGTTAAGGCTATTGGAGACATACATTCAAATACAATACTTAATTCCAATATTTATACCAATGGCGCGGTAATTATCGATGGTAAGAGAGGCAGCCTTGTGGGCGGCTATGTTCATGCCAGAAAAGGTATCAGCGCCGTTAACATGGGTAATAATGTTGAAGTTAAGACCATTCTCCACGTAGGTATGGAAGACAAGGACTTCGAGAAGAACCAGCAGGTTAAGGAGAATGATGAAAGAATCAGGGAAATCTTAAGCGAGGTTCTTGAAGGGCTTAAGAGAATAGCTGATGCCAAGGGTAAGAGACAGCTTACAACCATTGATAAAAGAGAACTTAAGGACCTGACTCTTCGTAAGAATGAACTTATGGAAGAACTGAAGGCCAATCAGGCGGAAGCAGAGAAGGTTAATGCCGTAATCACTGCTTCAAGAGGGGCCTACATTAAAGTTGACGGTCATATCTATAAGGGTGTAATTATCGGTATCGACCAGCACAGACAGGTAATTAAGAATAATACTACAGGTATGTTATATACTTCTGCGAATGGGGTAATTGAGGGAGAAGTACTTACTCATTAAACTGTAGGACAGATAAAATGAATTATGATGAATTAAATGAATATATTAATACATTGTCTTCTTTCAGTGAACCTGAAATTCATGCAATGACGGAAGATTTCTTTGATTATCTCGGAAGACCGTCGGAAGATAAGAAGATAATACATGTGGCAGGAACCAATGGAAAGGGTTCTGTCTGCAAGTATATCAATGATATATTAAGAGCACATGGCAAAAAATGCGGACTCTTCACATCTCCTCATCTTGTAAGGATAAATGAAAGAATCAGAATTGAGAATGAAGATGTGGATGATGAGACTTTTGCCAAAGCCGGAGAATATGTGCTGAATAAAATGCATGAATTTGGCCATGGATATAAGATGAATTATTTTGAATTCATTTTCATGATGGCAATGTATATTTATTCAAACAGCGATGTGGAATATATAATCCTGGAGACCGGTCTTGGCGGAAGAGATGATACCACAAATCTCTTTAAGAAACCGGTGCTTACAATTATTACTCATATCGATCTGGACCATACCAAAGTACTTGGTGAGACAATTGAGGAAATAGCATACGAAAAAGCCGGAATCATAAAAGAAGGTGTTCCTGTAATATACGCTGACGATAATTCTGATGCTTCAGAAGTTATAAAAAAAGAAGCACTCAGACTTGAAAGCAAGCAGTATGCCATAAGCAGTTTTAATTATGATATTGTAGAGCATGATAGAAAAAACATTGATTTTTGCTTTACTTATGATTATTATATTTTTTATATTCGCTTAAATACATCTGCAAGATATCAGGTAGCCAATGCATCTTTGGCAATAATGGCTGCCATTAACTTACTTGGGGATGAACTTAAGGAAGAAAAGTTAAAAGACGCTCTTGGAAAATGTATATGGGAAGGCAGGATGGAAGAAATAGCTCCGGATGTATATGTGGATGGTGCTCATAATCCTGACGGCATATCGGCATTTGTAAAGAGTGTAAAGGATTTGAAAAAAATAACCTTGATTATTTCGGTAAGTCGTGATAAAGATATTAAGGCGATGCTCGAACGGTTAAGGGAGCTTAATAATATAAGCAAAATTATTATAACCGCTTATGAAGGCGGAAGATCGATGGAATGTGATACCCTGCAGTTAATGATGTTGGAAGCGGGGTTTGACAATACAGTTGTGTGCCCTGATGTAAAGGATGCTTATCAGACCGGACTTTATCTTAAAACAGATGGAGCCCTGTATATAATCGGTTCTTTATATTTAGTGGGAGAAGTCAAGCAATTAATGGAGGCTTGTAATGATTGATTTTGAAGAAGAATTAAAGAAATTTCATCCATCACTTGAAGTGGATGATTCTGAAAAGGCTATATCTGAAAGAGACTTATCAGATATGGTTGATTTAATTGTAGATACAGCGAAGAATACACCTACCAGACAGTAAAGGGAAAATAATAGATGCAATGTTATAAATGCGGCGTTGAATTGTCCGAAAAGGATTTCTGTACTGCCTGCGGAGCTGATGTAGCAAGATATAAACAGATTATCTATACATCCAACAGACTTTATAATCAGGGTCTGGAGAAGGCAAAAGTAAGAGATTTAACCGGAGCAATTAATGATTTGCGCCAGAGTTTAAAATTCAATAAATTAAATACCCAGGCAAGAAACCTTCTGGGTCTTATTTACTATGAACTGGGTGATGTTGTTGATGCCCTGACAGAATGGGTTATCAGCAAGAATTACCAGGATTCAAAGAATCTTGCAACTGATTACATCGGAATGATGCAGGCTAATCAGGCAAGCCTTGAGGTAATTAACCAGGCTATAGTTAAATATAATCAGACACTTAATTACTGTCATCAGGACAGCCTGGATATGGCTAAAATACAGGTTAAGAAGGTTATTAAGCTTAATCCTAAATTCTATAAGGGACATTTGCTTCTTACTCTTTTATATCTTCATGATCAGGAGTATAACAAGGCCCTTAAGGAAGTAGAAATATGTCGTAAGATAGATACAGGTAATCTTATTGCCAACAGATATTATAAAGAGATATCTGAGGCTCTGGGACTGGATGATAATAAACCTGCCAAGAAGGTGCAGCAGACTGCACCGGTTGATGATTACTGGCTTAATCAGGGACCTCCGCTTGCAGCTCTTCCTGAACCAGGCAATTCATCTATATTAAGTACCATAGTTTATATTCTTTTGGGACTTGTAGTGGGTCTTGCAATAGGCTGGTTCTTACTTGGACCAATCAGGGTTAGAATGAATAAAGCAGGTGTTGAAGAAGAGATGACTCAGGTTAGAGACCAGTTATCTGCCAAGTCTGCTGAACTTGAAGAATTAACTCAGACTAATGACAGCCTAAATGCTGAGATTAATAATCTTAATACTTTAGTTGCTGAATATGAGCAGGGAGCCGGAACCAATGAGGCAGTTAATAATCTTATGTATGCTGCCATTGAATATTCCAAGGGCGAAGCAAGAGACCCTATGGTGATTGCTGATTATATCGGCAAGATTGATCCGGAATATGTAATGAATGAGGCTTCTGAAGCTTATGTATCATTATATAATACTGTCAAGGGAACAGTGGGTAATACAGTAGCTACCAACTACTATAATACCGGTATGGAAGCATATCGTAATGCTGATTATCCAACTGCCATTGAGAATCTTAATAATGCTATTTTCTACGATCCGTCAAATAGCGAGGCTTTATATGCCCTTGCTGTATGTTATGTGGAAAATGGTGATGTAGTTAAGGCAAAAGAGTGCTTTACTCAGGTAATTGCATTATTCCCTGATACTGAAAGAGCCTCTAAAGCACAGAATTACATTGACAGTTTAGGCGATATCTAATTTTTTGGCATATGCCGTAAAATTTGATTAAATATGTGTTGACAACTTAGGTTAGTTTATTATAAAATATTCTTTGCGTTGTGATGTGTATTGACGCCTGTGTCCGTAGCTCAGCTGGATAGAGCAACGGCCTTCTAAGCCGTGGGTCGGGGGTTCGAATCCCTTCGGGCACGTTTGTTCTAAAAGCAGACGTTAGGTCAGTGCCTTGAACAATTAGAAATGGTGGGTATGGCGCAGTTGGCTAGCGCGCCAGATTGTGGCTCTGGAGGCCGAGGGTTCGAGTCCCTTTACCCACCCTTCATAGGGCTATAGCCAAGCGGTAAGGCACAGGACTTTGACTCCTGCATTCGCTGGTTCGAATCCAGCTAGTCCTGTTAAAGTCCTAAACAAATACTTAATACGGGCCATTAGCTCAGGTGGTAGAGCACTTGACTTTTAATCAAGTTGTCCGGGGTTCGAGTCCCCGATGGCTCACTAAAAAACGAGTAGTTTTAAGCTACTCGTTTTTTTGTGTTTTCGATATTATCAGTTTAATTAATTATACAAGTTATACCAGGTAATTTTTGACAACTGGTATTAATCTTATCACTGCTGTAATAGCCAGGGACATAAGAAAATATATGATGGTAAAGAGTGGAATGCCAATTACCAGAGGAACTGATATTGTGGTTATATTTAAATATCTCGAGAATGATTCTGCAATCAGTAAATGTATAAGATATATTCCAAATGTACAAGAACTGATGTAAGTTATGATTTTATCAAACTTACATGTTTTGTTTAGGTGCTGTTTAAAGAATACAAATACACCTGCTGACATCATGGCCACATTGGCTGTTTTATAGAAAAGGAAATCTGTTGCAGCAATCTCATAATGATAGGATGAGATTACTGACATTGCTATAGTTCCAATAAAAGCAATAACTGTCAGCATATATATGATGGTTTCTGTTTTT